>OQWE01000028.1_pt1 | contig 42441 bp, 22 predicted proteins | sample 1691591 | NCBI WGS metagenome assembly OQWE01 (sample SAMN03418265, study PRJEB22391) | human gut metagenome | biome: human-gut; feature: organic feature; material: feces | host: Homo sapiens | place: Tanzania | collected 2013-01
ATAATCGGCAAGCAATTCGGCTGGCGGCAAAATCTCCTCATCCTCTTTCGGGAACTTGCACAAGTCGAAGTTGCAATCGGAATCTATCAGTTCCTTAACAGGATAGCAGCGTGATTTCTCGTCTCCATCGGCAATGATCATCTCCTTGCGGTCGTTCCACCATTCACGGATAGGATTGCAATGCTCCAACTTCATTGATTTGGTCTTAGAGAAATGCTTGTACCCCTCTGGCATATCCAAACGATAGAACCACGTTTCCTTTGTAGAATAACCTTCTGGAGCACCCTCCGCACTGGTATTGTCGAAGAACAAAATGTTCGTGGCAATCGAAGTGTAAGGTGCAAAGATACTGCCAGGCAAACGGATAATGGTGTGCAAGTTGAAATCCCTGAGCAACTTTGTCTTAATGGCAATCTTTGTGTTATCTGCTCCAAAAAGGAATCCATCAGGAACAATGACTGCTGCACGGCCATTCTTCTTCAAGCGATACATGATAAGCACCATGAAGAGGTCGGCAGTCTCGCTACTGCGCATATCTGAAGGAAAGTGAGATTTCACGTCGGCCTTTTCATTACCTCCGTATGGTGGATTCATCAACACAACATCAAACTTATCTTCATCTGTATAGTTGAGAACATCCTTTGTAAGCGAATTGTCGTGATATACCAATGGTGTATCTATGCCATGCAGCAACAGGTTTGTTACACATAGCATATATGGGAACTGCTTTTTCTCGATGCCAAAAACTGACTGATTGAACTGCTTGCGGTCGTCAGCTGTCTTGACTTTCTTATCCAATTCACCCAACCAACTGGTGATAAAGCCGCCCGTACCACAGGCAAAGTCTGCCATCTTCTCGCCAATTTGCGGATTGACTATCTCTGCCATAAATTCTGTCAAGGCTCTTGGAGTGTAGAACTCACCAGACGAACCTGCCGACTGCATTTCTTTAAGTATAGTTTCGTATATCTCACCGAAAGCATGACTCTCTTCATAGTCACCAAGGTTCAGTCCGTCAATCACATTCAGCACTTGACGGAGCTGAACACCATCCTTCATATATTGGTTGGCATCCTCAAAGGTGGTCTTTACAATAGCTTGACGAATTGGCGTATCAGGTGTTACCTCTATATTCTTGAGCTTCACAAACAAGGTGTTATTGACAAACGAAAGCAGCTCATCACCAGTCAAGGCATTGCCACTTCCATCGTCATGCGCCCAGTTGCGCCAACGGCATTCTTCTGGAATGATAGACTTGTAATCATCATCTTCCAGTTCCCAGTCATTCTCTTTCTCGTCATATACCTTCAGAAACAGCATCCAAGCCATTTGTTCTATGCGTTGCGCATCACCATTTATACCGGCATCATTGCGCATTATATTGCGTACTCGTTTTACGAAATTTGATAAACTCATATTTTGCTTTTACTTTATGCTATACTATATATGTTTTGCTCCAGTTCCTTCACGGCGTCAAGATAGCCTTGCTTGCCACCAAAGAACTTCACGATGTTTGCCTTTGAACCCAATTTGCGGAATGGGTCATTTTCAAGCACAGTAAGGCTTTCCAATTCTGACACACCTTCCTTGGTGTACTTGTCCAACAAGGCTTCAAGTACAAGCCGTGCCTTTTCGCCATATTTGCTGAAAATATCGCGTTTCTTCACTTGTTCGGCACGTTCATGCCGTGTAAGCGTCTTTTTGCCATAGGCTATGTGGCAGATGAAATCGAAATCATCAACATCGTCCATGTCTTGGTCGTGCTTCAATGCAGCAAGGTCAATGCCACTTTCTTTAAGCATTTCAGCAATGTCTGACTTTTTCTTGGTTTCTTTCCACTTGGAAGTGAACGTGTCAATCGTAGCGTATGTGTCTATGATACTTTTCTTTGTATAGTCGGTAATGCTCTCCGTGCGAAGCAACTTACCATTTGTGTCATAGACAGAAACGACCTTGTTAATGACCATCACTTGACAACCATCCTTGGCTACAATCGGTTTCGGTCGTGGTTTGGGGTCAGGCTCTTTCGGGCCTTTAGGTTCGTCGTCTTCATCTGGAAATACATACTGTTTTGGCTCTTTATGTTTGGATTGATAGTTAGGATCTATTTCTATCGGTCCATCCCAATCTGGGTCAGCGAACAATCGTGTAACATTGCGGAAGTCCATAACGGTGAAATATGTCTTTCCTTCTTTTTCACGTAGACGCGTGCCACGACCGATAATCTGCTTGAACTCTGTCATAGAGCCGATTTGTTGGTCAAGCACAATCAGTTTTGTCATTTTGCAATCAACACCAGTTGAAAGCAACTTACTTGTAGTTGCTATGACTGGATATTTCTCAGCAACAGAAATAAAATAGTCCAACTTGCCTTTTCCGTATTCGTCACTACCTGTTATACGAACCACATAATCAGGATTTTTCTTGCACATATCAGCATTGGCGTTAGCCAAAGCCATGCGCATACGTTCCGCATGAGTCTCATCAGCACAGAACACAATGGTTTTAGCCATGCGGTCTGTGCTTTTCAGATAATTGGTTATTTCTTGCGCAACTTCCCTAATGCGGTCTTCAATAACAATGTTATAGTCGTAGTCGCTATTGTTATAGATGCGGTCTTCTATCTCGTTGCCGTATATATCCTTTTGTCCCTTTGTCGGTCTCCACTCATCGCCAATGTTGGTTGTGATGTTGATAACCTTGAAAGGAGCAAGGAAACCGTCCTCAATTCCGTTTTTAAGGCTGTATGTATATATAGGCTCACCAAAGTAGCCAATACTCGACTGATACTTGGTTTCTTTTGGGGTGGCAGTCATACCAATATGGGTAGCAGAAGAAAAGTATTCCAATATGTTTCGCCAGTTGCTATCATCCTTTGCGCTACCTCTATGACACTCATCAACGATAACAAGGTCAAAATAGTCTGGATTAGGAAACAACTCCTTATAGTTTTTTGCATCATTCTGTCCAATCAACTGTTGATAGAGTGCAAAGAACACTTGATAAGAACCTAATTCTTCCAAGTGGTTCTTATCTTTTGAAAAGTCTATCTTGTGTGTTACCTTCTCCAACGGTTTGAAGTCCTGCTGTATTGATTGGTCAACCAGTATGTTTCGGTCTGCAAGATACAACACTTTCTTTTTTAATCCGCTTTTAAGCAAACGCCATACAATCTGAAAGGCTGTATAAGTCTTGCCCGTACCGGTTGCCATGACAAGGAGCACACGGTTTTGTCCTTTAGCAATGGCACCAACTGTGCGGTTTACTGCATTGCGCTGATAATATCGTGGCGGAAAAATGTTCTGACCTGTGCAGAAAGGCTGCTCAATAACAGACAACTCTTGCTCATTAAGCCCACTGCCATCGTTAGCCTCTCTTTTGTATCTTTCGATAAGTTCCTCCTTTGTTGGAAATTCATCTATAGCGAAGGTGCGTTCCTTACCTGTCAAAAAATCATGTTCGGCAAAACCTTCACCGTTTGAACTGTATGCAAACATCACATCAAGCATTTGGGCATAGGTCATGGCTTGTTGCAAGCCATGAGAAACAGAGTGGTTTGCGTCCTTTGCTTCTACAATGGCTATCGGTGTCGCTTTGTTCACATAAAGTACATAATCGGCAAACTTGGGCTTCTCTCTATGCACAAGATTACCATGAAGACTAATTTTACCGTCAGTAAATTTAACCTTCTGTTCCATGAATATACTATCCTTCGACCATCCCTTGTTTGTGATGGCTTCGTTGATATAGCGGAACTTGACATCCTCTTCTGTTAAATCTTTGCTTATGCCCATGTTCAAATAATACTTTATTATCAGAAGTTATATTACATACATTGTTTAGATAAATTCACTGAATTTTACTGCAAATATACATTAGATTTGTGATATTCTTTGTAAATTAAGCTATTTTATTTAACATCTCTATTTCAGAGTCAGTTTTATACTTTAAAAACGATGCAAATATCGTACAGGCAGTAAAAAAGTGTTACAAATCAAAAATCGATTCTGGAGAATTACATGAGCGTTTTTATTGCTTTTTTGCTTGTCAGTTGCCATTCAATTTTTCATTTTAGCCTTCTTTGTCTTCAAATGTAGTCCTTTTGCATTGCAACTGTAGTCGTTTTGCGTTGCAACTGTATTCGTTTTGCCTGGCAAAAGGAGTCCATTTTAAATGAAAAGGACTGTTTTTGCGAGGCTCTCCATTGCCTGTTTTGGACGGTAATATTGCAAGTCGTTGAAAACCAACGATTTGATGCTAACCGCTTAAAACTCACGAATTTCGAGTCAAAGATTTCTTTGTGCGTTCAGCTCGCAGTTTTGAGCGATGGAAAATGCAAATATTGTATAGCTCTCAATTGCAATGTCGCTCTGTGACGGGTTGTAAAATCGCTATATTTCATTGTAAAAACAGAAATTTTATTGTTCAATCAAAGTAAACTTTTTCTTCTATTCTCTTGCTTTTTCCATTTCAGTTATTTATTTTTGCACAATAAACGTCATATTCCAATATTTCCGATATAGATATTGAAGGTGCGTTTGGAGTAGAATTCAAAATAGAAGGTAAGAAGTCAGAATACTCTTTATGAAAAAGATATTGTATTTTTTTGTTGTCCTCGTATTGCTTACGGGATGCGCCAAAGGACAGAATAAAGAAGAACTCAATAAACTTCGTGATAGTTTAGACAACATGGTTCTTAGAGGGAGTCTGCGTAACGATACGACAATGCTCGAAAGAGCATTGAAACTTTCAGACTTCTTACTTAGTATTGATACTACGAACATCGGCAAGAGGCTTTATTATCGTCATCGTTCCATAATTTTCTCTTCTTTAGGACGCATGGATGAGGCTATGGTCAACGCTGAACATGCAGTTTTGACTCTTCAAGCAAACAATCCGTTACGGCTTATCTTTATGTCGGAAAAATACTTAAGGGAACATAATAAAGACTCGGCTACTTATTACATTGAAAAGACAATTGCTGTTTGTGACAGTTCTTTGAATGATGAGTATAATGAAGATATGGCTATTAATAAGATTAAGGCAATTTATCTGCGCGATGGAGAAAAGAAAGCAAAGATTTATTTGTCAGAACTATTAAGGACACATCCAAGCCCATTGCTAAAATTTTTTGACGAAGACTGGGATGAATGGGTTCGCATGAATAATGAGGAATTAAAACTGATGAATATTAAGATCTTGAGATAGAAATCTTTGTGCGTTCAGCTCGCAGTTTTTGAGCCATATTTCTTGTTGCTTTTAGTAATTCTTATTAACTTTGCATACCAACATTTTTTAGTTGGAAAACTGATCTAATCAAATCAACATTTTATGCATTCAAGAAGAAACAAAGGCAAGATGTTGCGCCAGTTGCGCGACTATGGCATCATCACCATTGCAATGTTGTTAGGTGTAGTAGGTCTTAATCTGTTCCTGCTGCCCCACGAAATCACTACGGGCGGCATCATCGGTGTGGCTTCGATTGTGTATTGGGGCACGGGCATACCCGTGCAGGACACCTTCTTTGCGCTCAATGCTGTGCTGCTTATCGTGGCATTGAAGGTGCTGGGATGGCGTTTCTGTGCCAAGACCATCTACGGAGTTGTGGTGTTCACGCTTGCCTCTACTATATTGCAGAGCATTATGCCGCCCGACTTGCATCTGCTTGCCGACCAGAAGTTCATGGCATGTATGGTAGGAGCCGTGTTCTTGGGCACCAGCGTCGGACTGGGTCTGTCGGCAGGAGGTTCGACAGGTGGGTCGGACGTCATTGCTGCTATGGTGCATAAGTATCGTGACGTGTCACTCGGCCATATCATCCTCTTCTGCGACCTCACCATTATCACCTCTTCGTATGTGGTGTTGCAAGACTGGGAAAAGGTGCTCTACGGCTACGTCCTGCTGTTTGTCATCTCGTTTGTAGTCGACCATCTGGTCAATTCATTGCGCCAAAGCGTGCAGTTCTTCATCATATCTGATAAGTATCAGGAGATTGGCGAGGCTATCAACCAGATAGCCGACCGTGGCTGCTCTATGCTCGACGGCAGCGGATTCTACACCAAGAAGGATATAAAGGTAATATTCTGTATAGCCAAAAAGAGCGAGTCGAACTTCATATTCGAGCTAATCGACGAAATTGACCCCCACGCTTTCGTGGCTCAGTCGGCTGTGATTGGTGTATACGGTACGGGCTTCGACCACGTGAAGTCGCACCGCAAAATCAATCTGAAAGAGCTTCGCGAGAAAATGATTCAGAATAAGGAATAAACAAGTGCTTGCAGATAAGTAGGCTTGTCTGCAAGCATTATTAATTAAAAACTATCTAAATTGCTGTAATACAAGTCTTTCCATAATGAGGTTTACATTTATCTGCACATAAAAAAGATATTTGACTACATTTTTCTGCACATAAAAGGAGCCCTTTTATATTGGTAATGTCGTATTTATAATAATTCGGACGAGAAGCAGCCGATACGTAAAAAGTCCTAATTACATACGCTGCAATTAGGACTTCTGTTTTATTCTTACGGGTTGAAGCTGTCGTAAAATCTATGCCTCAACTATCTTCCAATCACCAATGGTTCGCTTACTGCTGTCATAATTTATTCCAACCTTCACCAATCGTTTTCCGTTTGCAGAATATGGAAGCAGATAACCCTTGTCGTCTATCTGCTGCAAAGCCTCTTCTGCCGACTTGTCAAACTTCAACTCCATAACGTATGTGGTATCCGGCAGATGCAGCACAGCGTCAGCCCTGCCTATAGCACTGTCCTCTTCAACTGATATGTATGCCCCCATAAGATTGAAGATGAGATAGAACACCGTTTGGAAATCCTTCTCGCTCTTGTTAGACAAGCGGTTGGAGATACTGGCAAGATACGATTGCATCTTACGCAACGCTTCATCCAGATTGTCATTGTAGAGCTGTTCCAGAAAGTCGAAGATGAAACTGTTGTTGGCTAATTGTACTGGCGACAGATAGTTTGGTGCCAGCGACTTTAACATTCCTATGCGGACTTCCTTGTTAGGATAGTCGAGCTGATAGCTCTGAAACAACGGGTTGTATTTCTTTATGGTAAGATAACCGCTCTGATATAGTAAAGGAAGAGCCGAAGTCATTTGTTCTGGCGAGACATCAAAGTCGTCCACGCCAACACTCTTCTGCTCAATATCCATTACGCCTACATGATATTTCTGCAAGGTCTTGATTAGATAGCTTGGAGTGCCGGAACTGAACCAATAAGCAGCGACCTTCTTGTTTCTTAATGCTTTGACAAGACTAAACGGATTAAAGATGTCTTCCGACTTTTCGCTGAAATGATAGCCGTCATAATACGACTTCAACTCGTCGACAGTCTCGTCTGTTGTCTTGCCCAAATGCTTTGCCAGTTGCTCAACGTCAGGCTTCATGTCGTCAAGCAATTCTGTCTTGCTGATACCGCAAATGGCTGAATAATGGTCGTACATACTGATATTGTCCAAGTTGTTTATTTCGCTGAAGATGCTCAACTGTGAGAACTTTGTAATACCAGTGATAAACACGAACTGCAACCAAGGGTCAAGATACTTGATAGGACTATAGAAGTTCTGCATTATCGACCTTAACTTTGTCAGATTGTCCTTTTCGTGTACGACATCAAGCAATGGTGCATCATATTCGTCGATAAGCAGTACTACCTTTTGTCCGGTCTGCTTATAGGCTCGCTTGGCAAGACACTCCAGACGCTGGTTGGTACTGATGGCCCATTCTTCCGTACCGTATATCTGTTCCAACTGGCTCAGCTTGCCTTCTATCTCATTAATCAAGTTGGAAGGTTGCATGTGCTTTGCTGTGCTCATGTCAAAGTGAAAAACAGGATGTTTTGTCCATTCCTTCTCGTATTCACCAAGAGCAAGACCGTCAAACAATTCCTTTCTTCCTTCAAAATAGGCTTGGAGCGTTGATACAAAAAGAGACTTGCCGAATCGTCTTGGACGACTCAGAAACAGATATTTGGATCCATTCTTTACGAAATCCACAATATACTTGGTCTTGTCTACATAAACATAATTCTCCTCACGTATCTCAGAGAAGGTCTGTATGCCCACAGGATATTTCCTTATCTCTTCCATTGTACTCTTGTCTTTAATGCGCTGTGAAGTTACGAATAAAAAGTTAGAAGAGCAAAGAATAGTTGACTTATCTTCCTTATTTTATGGTCGCAAGGGGTCATTTGTCCATTAATACGAAGCGCAAGGCTGCTCCTCCCGATGCCTGCAGATGCAGACGCAGGGTCTTGCCAGCCTTTATGTTCATGACGGCAGACGACACATTGGTGCGTGTATTGAGCGTGGGGTCTCACCCTTATATACATTGGGCAGGTCGTCCTCGTTGCCGCCTATTCCTTCCTGAGTCATGAGGTTGGGGTAGGTGCGGCTCCATCCCGTAGGACGATACTCGTCGTGAATGTCTACCATGATGTGGTGGTCGGCACACTTGTCCTCGCTTCGGCGCGACACGTTTATCACCTTCATCCCTTTTGTCCACACACGGTTGGTGTCGACGGGAATGCCCATTGCCGACTCCACCAAGTGGTTGTCGATGTTGACACCAAGCTCGCCCTCCTCTACAACAGTCTTGTCGCTATAAGAGAGGGTGTAGGTGAGCTGACCTTTCTTCTTGGCAAAGACAAATGTGTACTTGCCATCAGGCGACTGCAACGACTCTTGTGCATGACCTGACAACGCTGCCATAAGCAATGAGCAGACAAGCGAGCAACGGCGTAAGAATTTCTGTATATTGTTCATAGGTTTCCTATTGTTTCATTTCCATTTTTCCGTTCTCCGAGCAAACGATACGCTGTTCGGTTCCGTTCTTCAGCTTCACTATAATGCCGACGGCTCCTTTCTCGTTTGGCTCGAAATAGTCAACCGATGCAATGTCGCCCGGCTCGGTGTCAGAACTTGGTTCGTACACGCAAACGAAGGGATGGTTCCAAGCCTCGCCCTTCTGTCGTGCTACGAAAGTGAGTACGGGTTGCTTCTCAATATTATACGGTTGGTTGGGCATACGCTCGTATTCGAGGTTGACAGGCGATAGAGCCTTGAATATGGTGCGGTCGGTGTCGGCCTTCATCCACATTGTCATGGTTATCTTGCGTTGGCCGTTCATTGCCTCAATCACCTTCTCGTCTTCTATTTTAGTTACGAACTTCGTCTTGGCAGGCGAAGTATTCTCCATCTTGCCTGTTACCTTATTTATATAGGTCACATTGCCCTGCTCGTCATCATCGTAAGGCAGGATGTCTTCGAGCTTCGGACGATTGTATTGCGACTCCGTTCCTCGCGTGCCGTTGTATTTCACCGTAGGTTCTGCTGCACGTTCGCCGCCAGGATGGTCAAACCGCTCGCCATTGACAAAGACATTGGTGGCATGCGTGTTCCAGAACATCTGCAGACGAGAGTAGAGCCAATCGGGTTGGGCGTCCACCTTCAGCATTACATTCTCTATCTTGTTCTTCAGCTTGACAGTTTCTGGGTTGTCGGTCTTTTTCTTAGCCGATGCTGTTGAGCATAAACTTAGCAGCAATACAGCTACATATATTAAACTCTGTTTCATTGATTTTTGTTTTTTCGGATGTATGTTTTGAATATAATACGACCGTCATAACACTAATACGTAAAAAGTCAGTATTATCAGAATCTTCAGCTCTTTGCACGCACCAGTGACGACTGCTCTACTATCTATTGCACTCGCAAGAAATATCATGGCGGTTGCAGCAATATCACTATCAAGGACTTTGTGATGTGGGCTGACGTGGCTCACCCTATCATGATAGGTCTGCACAGCGAAACTTCCGAGGACGAACTGATTGACAATGTGCTGTACGACGGCGTAGAAATTCTTGAACATGCAGAAAACCAGATAGACTATCAGGGTTGCATAGGCATAAACAACGGTGACAACATCACGGTGAAGAACGTTCGCTTCGAGAACCTTACTATCAACGGTAAACTCATATCGGACGATATGCCAGGCAAACCACGATGGTACAAGACTGCCGACATGGCTAACATATACGTCAACGACCATGTAGAAGGACTGAAATTCAGCAAGTAATAAAAATCAGCAATAATCCCCCAAAGTGCCGCTAACGACATTTTGGGGGATTTTTATGGGCATAAAAAAAGGGTGTGCCTCCCGACAAACCCATTTCCTAAATCTTAAAACTAACCTAAAACTAACCTTAAACCTTAAACTAACTACTAAACCATTAAAACATCTACTAAAACAATCTAACTATTTTTATAATCTAACTGTATGCTTATTTTGAATATTGAACGACTTGAAGCAAGTTGTCTTCTTGTATCTGATGCAAAGTTATGGATTTAAAAATAAATCAATGGGCACAAATCATTAATTCGGGTGTACAAATCGTTTATTATCATTTTCTGTACTTTTTTACATGGATATTGAATGATTTGTGTCCATTTTGTGATTGAAAAACGTCAAATATCTTGCTTGAGTTGCTTATTCTTTCACAACTTTTGTCAGCAATGGATGGTTCTGATTGTTGATGAAGGTGTTGATTTGCTGTATCCATGCCGCTTTGTCGGCTGTTCCGCTCTTGCACCACGATGCTCCGAACCAGTAGTTCCAGCGTTCGCCGTTCTTTATGCCACGCTTCATGCCTACAGCGTTGCCCACGATGCCTTGCTTCTTGTGCCATGGGTCGTTGATCATACGTGTCTTGTCTGTTTCGTCGGGATAGACAGTGGCTACGTATATCTGGAAGTTGTGGCGTTCGGGCGAGTCGGTAGGGTCGCAATATGCCACATAGTTCTTGGCGAGAGTCAGGTCATCGGCGTTGTCGGTGTGAATGACCACTCCGCTGCATACGTTGGTTTTGTCGCGCAGTCCGTCGTACCATACTGTAATGTTGTTGAAGAATGAGCCCTTGTCGAGTGTGATGACGCGGTGTTCGGTTATGGTCTGGCTGTCAATATTCACCTCGGGGTAGGTGAGCTCGACTGTCATGCGCAGCGGTCCGTTGTCCAGAAGTTCGTAGTCCTTGAACGCCCACGGCATCACTATGCTGTCGCCAAGCATGATGGCAGGCACGCCACAACCCAGACTCGGTCCTACGTTGTAGCAGTCGAGTCCACGTCCGTGGTCGACATGAAACGACTTTCGGTCGAATGTAGCGTCAATCTCGGCTTTGCGTCCCTTGCGACGCAGCTCGTCGCGCTCGTCGCAAGCTTCGCGGTGCAACTGATAGCGGCGGCGCACGTCAAGTTCGTCGGTCGACTTCATCCACACGTCAAAACCGAATGCCTTCTCGCCACTGCGCTGCAAGGCAGGTCCGTAGGCACGGTAGGCACAGCGGTCGTTCTCCCATGTGAAGTCGTCGGCACGCCAATGCGAGAAGTATCCGTCTACGTAGCTGCGCATGGGCTGCGCTATGCCCGGCTCAACAATCATACGAGCCTCGCCACGAGGACGAACAGCCATCTCGACCAGCAGCTTGCCATCGTGGGTTATCTGATAAGCCACTTCCTGATTGTACAAATCCTTGACTATGATATTGCTGCCAGACTCTACGCCCAGCGATTGCCACACAGTCTTAGCGTCGAACTCGGCTACTTCAAGACGCTGCGTGTCGGTAGTGTTGGTGGCTGAGAGAACCACTTTGGTTGAAGCTAAGGTATAGGTTGATGGGATAAAGGCTGAAAATGTAAGGAGAAGTGACGAGAATAAATTAGAAATTTTCATAGATGTAGTGAATTTTAAAAAAAGCCCCACCCACACAGGGGTAGGGCTTTATTGGAGTTATTGATTACTTCACGCCCAGCGGTGTGAGGCGGAAGCTGAATGTCATGTCCTGATAAGGCAGGCGATGCTGTTTCAATGGCCAAGCGCCCCAGCTGTTCTCGCCACCCACGCCAAAGTGGGCAAGGTTGATGCAGAGCTCGGTGTACTTGCTCTTGGCTACCTCGGGTGAATGGCGCTGTGCCTTCTGGTCGCCCTCGTCAAGATCGTTGATGTTATAGTGCAGAGCACAGGCATCGAAGTAGTTGTTGAGTGCCGATACGCAGAATCCTAAGCCGTTGGCTGTGGTCTGCTTCCACCAGCGAATGTCACTCTTTGTTCCAGTCTCCTGCGGACGGATGTAGGGGAAGAACTGCTGGTCGGCTGTCTGCTTGTATATGCCAATATTCTGACTTGCCTTGCGGTCGATATAGTTCTCAATAGGTCCACGGCCGTAGAACTCGCTCTTGTCCATGTTATAGTCGAGATCCATCACCATTCCGAAACGCATCAGGTTGCTCACCTTAGCTTCGGGAGTGGTCTTCAGCCGCTGCTGAACGGTCATTGCGCCCTCGCCATCGATGTCGTATGTGATGGTGAGTGTAGCCTTCACATCGGGCATATCGTAGACGGCAACAACGCGAGCACCAACTTTGCCCACCTTAGTACCTGTGATAGAAGTGAGGTTTATGGTCGGGTTGCGCCAAGCCTTGAACTTGTTTTGCAGGTTGGCACCCATATCGTTGTCGGTCACGGCGCGCCAGAAGTTGGGGCGCAGTGTGCCACCCTCGGGCAGCAGGTTCTTTCCGGCTACGTTGTAAGTCTTCAGCAAGCCGGTAGTCTTGTCAAACACGATGCTCAGCTGATTCTTGACGTCAACGCTGATTACGCCATCCTTCTTGTTGTCGGTCAGCTTCAGCTTAGCCTTCTGTGTGGGCTGCTGAATGGTTGCGGGCTTAGCCTCACGCACTGCGAGCTGGCGGTAAGCCACCACCTGACCCTTGTCCATAAGAGGCTCTGCCTTCTTCAGGCGGAACTCGATGTTGAGCATCAGCTCGCCCTTGGCAGGAATATTGTAAGGCAATGTAAGCGTCACTTTCTGCTGAGGCTGCACGTCGAGCTGTTCTACAGTTCCGTTCTGCACAGCCTTACCGTCGCTCATCAGTGTCCATACGAGCTCGTAGTTGCTCAGGTTGCGGAAGAAATTCTCGTTGTAAACCGATATTCTGCCCTTTGCAAGGTCTATTGCCTCAGCCCAGATGTTCTGGTGAACGTAAGCAATCTCGTATGCATGAGGGTTGAGCTGACGGTCGGGAGCGATGACGCCATTGCAGTTGAAGTTGTTGTCCGAAGCGTCTTTCTTGTTGTAGTCGCCACCGTATGTATAGTTTGGCGACATGTTGCCACTGCCCGGTTCGTACTTGGCTGATATAGCCTCGTAGTCGGCGAGAGTGCGTGAAGCCTTGAAGTCGGGGGTGCGATGCAGAGCCTGGTCGACGAAGTCCCAGATGTATCCACCCTGATACTTAGGATATTTGCGTATAAGGTCCCAATACTCGAGGAATCCACCACTTGAGTTGCCCATAGTGTGATTGTACTCACACTGTATGAGTGGGCGCTTGTTGGCATCGTTCTTTGCATACTTCTCGCATCCGTCATGCGACATATACATAGGGCAGTAGACGTCAGAGTCGTCGCCATGGCCCCAGAGTCCACGCTCGTACTGCACTGGGCGGCTCTTGTCCTGACTCTTAATCCAGTTGTAAGCGTTAACGAAGTTCTGGCTGTTGTCGGTCTCGTTGCCCAAGCTCCACACAATCACCGAAGGATGGTTGTAGTACATCTCCACGTTGTGCTGGTTGCGCTCCAGAATCTGCTTGGCAAATATCTTCTTCACAACGGGTGTGTTTTGTCCATACTGGAAGCCGTGGCTCTCCTGGTTGGCTTCAGCTGTGATGTAGAGACCATACTCGTCGCAGAGTTCGTACCATACGGGGTCGTCGGGATAGTGGCATGTTCTGACGGCGTTGATGTTCAGACGCTTCATTATCTTGATGTCCTGAATCATACGCTCACGAGTCACAACGTAGCCACCATCTGGATCTATCTCATGACGGTCGGCACCCTTAATGAGCACCGGCTGTCCGTTGACGAGCAACTGACTGTTTTTGATTTCAATCTTGCGGAAGCCCACCTTCTGCGGAATCACCTCTACAACGTTGCCCTTGCTGTCCTTGACGATAGCAAGCAACGTATATAAATAAGGTGTTTCGGCAGTCCACTTCTTTACGTTGCGCACGGTGAAACGTGCCTCACCGTTGTGCATTTTGTTGAAGTTGCCTATTGACTTGCCTACTACCTGATTGTTGGCGTTGATGAGTTGGAACTCGATGATGGGATTGCCCTTCACGTTCACGTTGATGAGCAGTTCGCCGTCCTTATAGTCGTTGAGCAAATCGGGAGTAATCTTGATGTTGCTCACCTGCACGGCAGGATTCTTGGCGAAGAGGTAGCAGTTTCGTGCTACACCCGATAGACGCCAGAAGTCCTGGTCTTCGTCCCACGAACCGTCGCACCAGCGGAAAGTCTGGAATGCGATGAGGTTCTTTCCCGGTTTCAAAAACTTGGTGATGTCAAATTCGGCAGCCACCTTGCTGTCCTCAGCGTAACCAGCATAATGTCCGTTTACGAAGAGGTAGATGTTGGATGTCACCGAACCGAAGTGAGCCACTACCTGCTTGCCATTCCAGTTGGCAGGCAATTCGATGACGCGGCGATAGCTGCCCACGTGGTTGTCGCTGATGGGTACTGGCACGCTGTCGTTGGTAATCTTATACTCTTTCTTGAAACCCTTGAAGTAGTCTTCACTGTTGAACATGTATCTCCATCCGAAGCCTACGTTCACATATTCGGGGTCGCCGTAGCCGTTAAGTTCCCAGATGCCAGGCACCTGCATGGTTTTCCAAGCCGAGTCGTCGTAGTTGGTCTTGTAGAAATCGGTGGGACGCTGGTCGGCATCGGCCACCCAGTTGAATTTCCACGCTCCCTCAAGCGAGAGGTAATTGGCCGACTGTGCCATGTTGCCGGAGAGAGCAGTCTGCATGTTCTCATAGGCGAAGAAGTTGGTGTGTAGACCATAACGGTTCACCTCATTCACCTGCAAGTCGTGCCATTCGGTCCATGTAGGCATTGGCTCTACAGGCGTTGCTGCCTTCTTTAGCTTGGCGGCACTCACGCTAAGAGCCATAGCAGCCATGGCTGTGATGATAAATGATTTTCTCATTATTCTGTGGCTTTAATTTATTTCTGATTGTTGATGTAGCGATAATACTCGCATGATGCCAGCAGTACGGCACCCACACCGAAGTTGGCTTGCGAGTTGGCATCTACAGTCTGACCGGGGATGGCGCGGTCGCCGATGGGCTGCACGTAGCCTACCTTGCCGTCAGCCTGAACAGCAGTCTCAGAGATGTACTGCCATGCGCGGTCGATACACTTCTTGTAGTCTTTCTTGGCGAGATAGCCATTGTTTACACCCCACAGAATGCCGTAGGTGAAGAAGGCTGTGCCGCTTGTCTCCGGTCCGGGAGCATGGTTGGGGTCCATGATTGAGCGAGTCCAGTAGCCTTCCTTCTGCTGAGTCTTGGCTACGATGTCGGCAAGACGCTGGAACTTGTCTACGAAGAACTTGTAGTGCTTATAGTCCTTAGGCATATCCTGCAACACCTTGGCAAGTCCGGCAAGTACCCATCCGTCGCCGCGAGCCCAGAAGTCCTTCTTGCCGTTTACGCTCTTGTGCTTAGGATAGACGTAGCGAGCGTCGCGGAAGTACAGACCAGTCTCCTCGTCGAGCATTATGCGGTCGGCGTAGAGCAGGTTGGCGTAGAGTTTGTCGAGATACTGAGTGTCGCCAGTCAACTTATACATTTTTGTCATCACCGGCATTACCATATACAGAGCGTCGCTCCACCACCAGTAGTCGTCGTTCTTAGAGTAAGCCTCGTAGTGCATCACCTCCTTGGCACGCTTCACCATGAAGTAATTGTCGGCATCGGTGCCGCCATTTGCCAGAGCGAGGTTGTAGAGGTCGATGTAGGTCTGGAAGCAAACTTGCCAGTCGCCGAACAAAACAAAGTCCTTGCCCTCGCCGTATGTAGCATACTTCCAGCGGCGTGGGTCGGCCTCAGTGGCTCCGCTCCAGTTGTTGTGATAAGCCCAACGACGTGTGTAGTCGAGCTGCTTCTCGTCATTTAGCAACTTATACACTTCCATATTGCCGGTGTGATAGGCAGCTGGATCCCAGAATGAGCGAGTCTCTGCCTTATTGTTCTGCTGCCAGTAGGTATTGACACGCACAATCAGGTCTTTCACCTGATCGGTTGTCCATGTCTTGGCTGACAAGGGGAGGGATAAGAGCATGCAGAGCAATAAGCCCCATCCCCGGCCCTTCCCCCGTAGGGAAGGGAGTGAAGTGTTGAGTTTGTTTATTATAATGTTCATAATTTGTACGATTTAATGTTTAGAGAAAATATAATATAACTTTATAAATTTGAGATGTCAAAGCATACTACTCCCCTCCCTACGGGGGAGGGGCTGGGGGTAGGGCTTTTTTTCTACCACTTATCCTTAGTCTGGATGTCATCTTTCCAGTGATGATCCTTCGGGAAAGCCTCACCATTCCATGCCTTCACCTGAGTCCAAGGCTGTGCTGCGTCAGTCCAGAACGGATGTGTGGCAGGCAGTCCGAGGGGTATAAAGGCGAGAGTGCTCATGTAGAGCGAACCGTTGTTGGTGTACCAGTCGGCAACGTTAGGCTGATGTCCGCAGAAACCGATGGTGAGATATCCGCCCTCGTTGAAGTTCTGCTGATAGTCGAACATACGGTGCAGAGCTTTTGTCAGAGCGGCACGTACCTGTCCGTTTGTGAGGTCGCTCGGCAGCTTCTGATACCACGCCATAAGTGCCAAGGGCTGCATTGTTGCCATACGGTAGGGTATGCTGCGGCCGAAAACTGGGAACGTGCCGTCGGGAGCGATGAAACGCTCAAGAATGATGGCGTATTTCTGGCAGCGCTTCAGTTCGCGGTCGTAGTATTTCTTGTAGTCGAGGCGGGTGTTTGCTTTGGCGTCGACCATAGCCTGCAGTGTCTCAAGATACATAGGATGGAACACGTACGAGCTGTAGTAGTCGAATGCGAACGACGGACCGTCGGCATACCATCCGTCGCCTACATACCATTCCTCCATCTTGCGGCAAGCTGAGTTGACGCGATATTCGTCGTATTCGCCGCCAGCCTTAGCCATGAAACTCTCGATGGTCGACGAGAAGAGGAGCCAGTTGGTGTATGGAGGGTCAATCTTGCGGAGCTTGCGGAACTCGGTGAGGTAGCGCTGCTTGGTCTGCTCGTCGAGCGGCATCCACAATGTATCATAAGCACGAAGGAAACTCTCGGCTACGTAGGCAGCGTCAACGAGGTTCTGTCCGCCTATGCCCCAGCACAGATAGTCGGGACTCTGAGGGTCGACAGCGTTCTTGTACGACTGCAATGCCCACTCGCGTAGCTGTCGGCGCTGCACTCCCTCCTGTGTGTTGTCGTCGGGCAGTGTGAGCCATGGGGCGATACCAGCCATCAGTCGGCCGAAGCACTCCATGTAGAGCACCTTGCGGTTGCGGTTGTCGAAACTCGGGCTGAACTCCGTCTGCATATTCTTTTGCAGTTCGCCCTTCGCCATGTTCTCAAGTACGGGCTGTGCCATGCGATAGGCAAGCGAGCACCAGTACTGGCGGTCGGTCATTGGTTGGGTCTTCTTCTTGGCCGAAGCCGAGGTCAGAGGAATAACCATGAGGAGACAGAGCAGAAAGCCCCACCCCCAACCCCTCCCCCGCAGGGAGGGGAGTAATGTGCTTTGTATCTTATTGTTTAAATCCATAAAATAATAAATTAGATTTACGTTTATAATTATCAATCGGTTTATAATATCTTTCTTTTTACAACGTCCAAATATCGTTGCATACCACTCCCCTCCCTGCTGGGGAGGGGCTGGGGGTAGGGCTTATTGGTGTTTTCTAAGCACCGGCATACCCTCTTCAAACGTAATAGGCACCCACAGATGTCGGCTGTCGCTCAGATGTTGTGGGTTCCACATGTCTGCCATGAACACGTAGTCGGCACCATCGAACATCTTCTTCTGTGCAGCCGTCTCCACCTTATATATATATGTGCCTTGAGCGCCGAAAGTCTTGTTGGCACCCTCGCCACGGCATGGATTTGGCAGCTGCTCCCACGGACCGAATATGTTCTTGGCACGGAACATGCGGGCGGCGTTGGGAGCCCAACCGGTGCATCCGCTTGTAATCATCCAGTAGGTGCCGTCCTTCTTGAAGATGGTGGGTGCCTCGTTCTGTCCACCGGCAGCCACACGAACAAACGAGCCGTTGTGCTGCAAGTAGTCGTCGGTGAGCTGTGCTATCTGTATGGTCAGATTGTCTTCCGATGAGAAAATGTGGTAAGCCTTGCCGTCGTCATCAACGAATACGGTCATGTCGCGCGCCATCTGTCCGCCCTGCAAGTCGCGCATGAAGAACATGCCACGCTCAATCTGTTTACGCCATTCGGGAGTCCACCACTGCTTCAGCTCTGGGAAGAGCAGCTGGTGGCGCAGGTCGGTAGTGTCTGTTTTGGCGAAACCTATAGGATACAGTCCGGCGTTGACACGACCAGAACGTACAAACTTGAATGGGCCGAACGGAGTGTCGCTCACAGCCACTCCTGCACGAGCCGCACCGTAGCCGCGACCTTTCAGTTCCAGATGAAACCACATTACGAACTTCTTAGTCTTGGCGTTGTACAGCACCTTGGGGCGCTCAATGATACATCCGCCCTCAATGTCGCTGCCTGCCTCGTTGCTTACGGGCAGTACGAGTCCGTGGTTGGTCCAGTCCTTCAGATTCTTGGATGTGAAGCAGCTTACACCGAGCGAACTATAGGGTTTGCCATTTTCCGAACGGCTTTCGCCATACCAATAGTAAGTTCCTTTGTGATTGAATATGCTACCTCCATGAGCATTGATATGCTTGCCAGTGTTGTCCTTCCATACGCCACCATCCATCGGTGCCTGTGCAAGAATGGGTAAGCATGAGAGTTGTAGCGCAGCAATTGCTGCGAAAAGCTTCTTCATTTTTTATTACGTGTTTGGTTATGATGATTAATTGAATTGCTGCTTTTAGTTATCTAACGCTACAAAATTATTACTAATAATAAGAATCTACTGACTATTATCAGTAATAAAGGGGCTATTATTAATAATGAAGAATTTTGGTAGTATAATCGAACGGATTATATACATAAAAAGCTGCGGAGGTCACTATTCCTCCGCAGCTTTTTATAAAGTTGATTATGTACATCCTTAGTAGATTATGTACATTCTTACTTGATTCGGTACATTCTGAACGATCTGGCAGGTAGCTGATCGTTCAGTACATTCATGTTCTTCTTGCTCTGGCAGGTGGCTGTCGACTCTTCCGGACGTATTGCATTGGGATTGTCGAGAGTGTTCTCGGCATCCATGTTGTCGCTATGCAGTGTGGTCACTGAAGCCGAACGTGAGCCTTTCAGTCCGTTTAGGTTGAGTGTCACGTCCTGAGCTTTGTCCGATGTATTGATGACCTTAACGATTATCTCGCCCTTCTGCTTGTCGACAACGGCACTGGCGAAGAGTCCGTCCTGACCTTCCTGACCAGCCACCGGCTTGCCGTTCATCGAGAGCTGCAGCACATTGGTGCCCTTGTTGCAGGCGTACATCTGCTGTACATAGTAGCTTACGCTCTTGAACATGCGTGTGTTGTCATACCATATAAGGTCGGGACGCCACTGCCAACCGTCCACGTGGGCGAAGAGTGGGGCATAGGTAGCCATCTCCACGATGTCGGCGTTGCGCTCGATGTCGGTCATGAAGGCTGCCTCGTAGAGCGATGTCTCGAAGTGGTTCCACTTCTTGCCCTTGCCGTGGCAGGCATATTCGCCGGCAAACACCTTCGGACCCTTGCGGTCGTAGCCCTCATAACGCAGTCCGTGCGAGAGGAACCACTGTTCGTTGCGATAGAAATGCTCGTCGACAAGGTCGGCTTTTATCTCCTTCATAGCCTTCCATCCCTTGTCAAACATCTCGCCCTCAGAGTCGGGACCCGATGTGCCGATGATGCGGATGTTGGGATATTTGGCGCGGATAGCCTTGACAAACGGACGCAGACGTTCGTAGTAGAGATTGTCCCACTGCTCGTTGCCCACTGCGAGATATTTCAGATTGAAGGGTTCGGGATGTCCCATCTCAGCACGTTTCTTTCCCCATGTGGTGTTTACGTCGCCATTGGCAAACTCGATGAGGTCGAGACAGTCCTGAATGTACGGCTGCAATGAGTCTACTGGCACATGTGCCTTAGGGTCGTTCCAGTTCTGATACTGACATGCCATACCTACGTTGAGCACGGGCAGAGGCTCGGCACCAATGTCTTCAGAGAGCAGGAAGTACTCGTAGAATCCCAGTCCATAGCTCTGATAGTAGTCAGGGAAGAGTCGATAGTTGAATGTCGAAAGCCAGCGGTTGCCGTTCAATGGGCGGTTTTCTACCGGTCCGATAGAGTTCTTCCACTGATAGCGCTGCTCCAACGACGAACCCTCAACGATGCATCCGCCTGGGAAGCGGAACACACCGGGGTGCAAATCGTAGAGAGCCTGTGCCAAGTCGCGGCGCATACCGTTCTCGCGGTTCTTGAAAGTGTTCTTGGGGAAGAGGCTAACATGTTCCAAAGCCACACCGTTTTTGCCCTTGAGCAAGAGGCGGAGGTTGGCCTTCTGCATTGTCTTCGATGGTTTCAGTATGAGTTCATATTTCTTCCATTCGTTGCTGCCAACCTTCAGTTCGGCAGTAGCAAACTCCTGATGTTCGTCCATCGTGCTCTCATCGACGAGCGATACCTCTACTTTGGCTTCGCCCGACAAGGTTTTAGCCCAAACAGAGAAGCGATATTCCTCATTCTTTTCAACGCCTATGCCGAAGTAGCCTTCATTCTGAAGTCCGGTTGCAGCGTCGTTATGGCCCGAGTAGCTCAGTACTACGTAGTGGGGGCAACGCTCGAATGGTCCGTCGTTCTTTACCTCAAACTTGCCGAATGCCTTCCATCCAAGCAGTGCCTGCGGAAATTCAAACGAGCGGTTCTTCACCAGTTCGCCATACAGACCGCCGTCGGCAGCATAGTTGATGTCCTCGAAGAAGATACCGTACATGGTAGGGCTCACTGCGGCACCAACCTTCTTGGTGTTGATGTCGAGTGTGTGTGTCTGTGCTACGGCACCGAATATTGACGATGCTGCAATCAGGCACGATAAGATACATTTCTTTCTCATAAGTTTAAAAGTGTAGTTAGGTTGTTTTATTTTATCAGACTTGGTGTGCTGTCGATTGGCTTTATCGAGCCGTCAGCATTGTATTCCAGATTCTTCATCACCACGCTGCGCTTGTATGAGTGGCCGTCGTGCAGCGAACCGTCGTGTGTGAAGTAGAGCCACTGGTCCTTGAATTTCACGATAGACGGGTGTGTGGTGTTGCTGTTGCCCGATACGCCGTCGATGAGTCCCATTGGTTTCCATGGTCCCATGATGTTGTCGCTCATGGCATAACCCATGCGTTCGGGCCAGCTTACGGCGTAAGTGAGGTAGTATTTGCCGTCGCGCTTGTGTACCCACGGAGCTTCGGTGAACGGGAAATCGTTGCCAAGGTCGAGCTGATGTATCTCGCCGTCAATCTCAGTCATGTTGTCCTTCAGCTTGGCTATGTAGCACTGGCGGTTGCCCCATATAATATAAGGCGTGTTGTCGTCGTCGATGAATATGGCAGGGTCGATGCACGCCCAACTGTGTTTTGAGCCACGGCAGTCCTTGTTTGTAAGCAGCGGTTTGCCTATAGCGTCCTTGTACGGGCCCGTTATCTTATCGCTCACAGCTACGCCAATGCCACACCAGTTGGTCGATACATACCAGTAGTACTTGCCACCACGCTTAGCTACGTGTCCTGCAAAAGCCTGCTTGCTCGTAGCCCATTTAAAGGCAGAGATGTCGAGACCTACCGGATGCTGGTGCCAATGCTTCAGGTCGGTGGTAGAGAAGGTGAGCCAGTCGGTCATCTTATATCCGTTGTTGGGCGCATCGTCCTCATCGTGTCCGGCAAAGAGCCAGAGCGTGTCGCCCTCAACGTAAGCTGCAGCGTCGGCTGTGTGTACATGACGGAAGAGCGGATTGCCGTTGTTGATGAGGTCGATAGAGCCGTCTTTGTTGGTTACGGCGTTGGTAGGAGTGACGGGCTTGATGGTTCCGTCGGCATTGAACTCCATGCGGTTGATGCAAACCTCACGGTGAATGCCTGGCTTTTCGTCAGCCTTGATGAAGTACTTGTTGATGCGGTGGTAGACTATGTACCAGTCGTCGGTGCCGGGAACGTTAATCACCGAGTTGTGGGCAGTGCCGTAGATGGCGTGCTTGGGGTCTTGCTGCAATGCGATAGGCTCTTTTGCCACGGTGATAGGTCCAAGAGGCGATTTCGATGTGCCGTAAGCCACGTGATAGTTGGCAGAACCAGTGTCGTCGACCGACCACATGAAGTAGTACAGACCGTTGCGGTAGAACACGTAGGGTGCCTCACGATAGGCATAGTCCTTCAGTGTGCCGCCCTTAGGAGTGAGCACTTTCAGTGTATTTGGCTTAATATTTATCATGTCCTTCTGTAGTTCGGCACCTGCCATATAGCCGTTGCCCCAATACAGATAAGGCTTCTTGGAGCGTGGGTCGACGAATACGTCCACATCAATCTGCTGTCCGCGGCAGCCGTCGGGTGCCTTGGATACGATTGGCTTGCCGTGGTCGACAAACGGACCTGTAGGACTGTCGCTCACCGCTACGCCAATCTCTTTGCCGCCACCAGCCTTGGGGTTGGCGCTATAATACAGATAATACTTGTATTTGCCCTTACCTACCCTCACCTCCTGAATGGCTGGTGCCCACAGATTGCCATTGGCCCATGGTATCTGTCCGTTCTTGGCGTTGAGCACCTCGCCCTCGTCGCGCCACTCCTTAAGGTCAGCCGATGAGAAACACTGATAGGTGTATCCGCCCCAACCCGGTGTGCCGTCGGTGGTGGAGTAGATGTAATAGCGATTTGTAAGATTACTGTAAACTATCTCCGGGTCGGCATGAAAACCAGGGAGAATAGGGTTCTGCTGCGCCATGGTCTGCGAGGGGCTGAGAGCGAGGGCAGCAAGTGCTAAGGAAATGAATGTTTTCTTCATATTATTAAGTGAAAAGCCCCACCCCCTGGCCCCTCCCCCGTAGGGAGGGGAGTGGTATGTGTTGGCTGCTTTTGCTTATTGTTAATTTATTAACGATTTGTTTTTGATATTATTAGAGTGATTTATTCACTTTTTCTTGAGGAAGTTTGCCACAGCAAGTAGTATCACATCGCTCCCCTCCCTGCGGGGGAGGGGCTGGGGGTGGGGCTTATTTCCAGTCTTTTTGCTTCTTCCTCCGTTATCTGCACCACAGCACCATGCTTTGGCTGGTCGAAGTTGGTGGCGAACATTGTGCCTTCGTTGAAGTGGCCGAGCGGTCGGAACGTCTTGAAGTCGGTGGTCTCAACGAATCCGAAGTTGTGTATCTTCTGTCCGTAATGGTCGTACATCAGTACCCACTTGTCCTCACCTATACGCTTCCACACTGTAGGAGCCTCGCAGGCCGTAGGCTCAGGGTCGCACCATGTGGGGTCGTACTGCCAACCGCCGTTGATGCTGTCTGATGTAGCTTGCTTGATGCCAGGTGTGCCATCGTGAGCCACATAAAACAGATGATACTTGCCGTTGGCATAGCAAATGTCACCGTCGATGGCAGTAATCTTAGGGTCGGGATATTCGAAGAGCAGTTTCGGAGTGGTCTCAATGCGGTTGAAGTCGTTGTTGGCATAGACATAATACAGCTTGTTGGGACCGTTTTTATGGCGCATGGTGAAGTAGATCATCATGCGTCCCGTCTTCTCGTCGTATATCGTTTCGGGAGCCCAAGCGCAACCTATGTCAGCCAGTTCGGGCGACATCTCGTTGATGTTCACTACGGTATGAGTCCAGTTGATAAGGTCGCGCGACTTCATCAGTACCAGTCCGCGGTTGTTGCCCCATCCGTATGTTTTGCCGTCGCGTTCCCATTCGGTTGTTCGCTTGCCCTCACGCTGTGCAAAGATATGCAGGTCGGTGGCAGCCAGATAGAAAGCCCCGTCGGGTCCGCGGTATATATGCGGGTCGCGTACGCCACGTTGTTCGGCTATTGTGTCGCCGCTGATGACGGGACGGGCGTTGTTGAGAGCTGTGAAGTGATAGCCGTCGCGACTCAGAGCCATGTACAGACTATGGGTGTCGTCGCGGTGGAACACCATGAGATATGCCGACTTCTGTTTGGAATTAACGTTGTGTTTGTTAGCTGCCGATGCATTGACAGTGATACCAAGCGATAGGGCTAATAGTAAGGTATATTTTACAATAGTCTTTTTCATTTTTCTGCAAATTGATATTCTACAACACCCGACTTCAGACGGGTCTTTAAAATTATACGATAGACATTGTCATTCCACTGAGTCTTCATTATGCCTTCGTTCATTTTCAGTTTGCTCCATGAAGCCTCGACCGTTTCCAGATTGTATGTCAGCGTAATTGTGCCATTTGCAAGAGCTATTCTGCCTTTCTTCAACTGTCGCGGAGCACCGTAGCACATAAGCGTAATCTCTGATGATTTGGCTGTCGTTGTACTGTTGTCGGCAGACGGCTTGCTGTCATTGTCCATTACTATATACTCTGCAATGCTTATCTTGTTCTGTTTTCGATTGAGCGTCATACGGCGTACCCACGACTTCACTCCAGCCTCCTTAGGATAAGCCTTGGCAATGTCGACAAGCATCACAGATGCCGAGTCGGTGTAGGTATGGTCTACGTCAATGCCCTTATACTCGCTACCGTCTTTCTGTTCGTAGCCGTTGATTACGGGCACATTGTGATACATCGAACGATTGTTAATCATCTCGTAGCGACGATTGCTGAATGTCTGTGATGTATAAGTGTCGCGACCAAGGTCGATGAGTGCGGGCTTGCCGTTGTAAGTGATTATGAACGAGCCAACGTCGTTGTGGTTGTGGCTCTCGGCATTGTTGCCACCCTTGGCGGCTATCAGCCACTTTCCGTTGCTTGCCACCATTATCTGTGAGTTGGCAAGCCATGCGTCGGTGGTGCGCGGTTGTACGGGATTGGTGCTCTTCAGCTTATGAAGCATTGAGAGCAGCATAAGCTCTCTGCCAATAGTAGGCCAGTTGCCCGATTGTAGGAACAGCGTCGATGGCTTACTGAAATAATCGTATTTCTTGGCTATGTATGCAGCAAACTGCATCATCTGCATGCCGGTTTGCTGTTGCGTCGTTGTGGCATCGTTTGGTTGCTGTGTGCTGCGTACAATCCACTCGCCGTAAGGGAAGAGTATGTTGATGTTGGGTATATTTTCTACTTTAGCATCCGAGAAGTTGACAAACGAGAGGTCGTTGATGTGCATTGTCGTGATGAAGCGTCCCATTGCTGCCACTTTGTTCACTTCCGTAGGAGTGAGTCGGTAGTAGCGTTCGGTGTCGGTAGTGTCGGGCTTGGCGGCATCGCGCATCCACAGCGATTCGAAGAACGAAGCTCCGGCGCGGTCCCAGTAGCCCACGCCTTCTTCACATCCTCCGTCGTTGGGATAGCCCTTGATGAATAGGCGCAGACTCGCCTCGTTCGACTTCATCGCTTTGGTGAGTTCTTTCGAGTTGGGTGTGTAGCAAATAAGGCTGGATTCAAGGAAATTGCTCATTATCCATGTGTTCCAGTTGTTGACACTCTGCATCCATCCGTGGCGCTTGGTAAGGGTGGGGGTGAGGAAACGTCGTTTTATCTCGTTGCACGTGTGTTCGGTCAGTCCTTTCTCAGTCTGATTGATTTCGTCGCCAAGCATATATATAGTCCATGCGAGCATCGACGAGGTTTCGGCATTGAACAGATCAACCTCCTGTATGGTAGAGTCGGGGGTAGCCTTCGGATAGTGTGCAGGCAGTCCCCACCACGGTTCTTTGTCAAGGAAATAATGCAGTCCGCTACAGATGTCGGTCATGAAACGTCCGCGATGTTCCATCACCTCAGCCATGACAAGACACGCAAACTGGCATCGGCGTGCAAAACACGAATCCTCGTAATTGGTGCGGTTGCCATTAGTGCGGAACTGGGCAAACACCTCGTTGGGTATCGGTTGCCACGCTTTGCCGTGATGTTCCATGCCCAGACGAATGTAGTCCTGACGCATAGCCTCGGGCACTTGTTCACGCCAGTAGGTTGAGGCTGCCTTGGGGAAAGGAGCGAATGCTGATTGTGCTGCGACTCCGACAGTCGATGCCGCAAGCACAATCATAATTATAATAATTCGGTGCAGATACATTGTAGGTGGTTTAGTCTGTTACTTGTCAAGCATCTTAAGCGACTGTACGAACCATACGTTCATCTCGCCTGCGCCACGATGGTTCCATGCGTAGTAGGGGATGAGTGTGAGCTTCTGGTTCTTCAGCGAAACGCCGTTGTCGCTGTCGTTGAGAATCTGTGCCTGGGTGGTAATGGCCTTGACGGCGAATGGAGCGGCACCCTTGGTCTCGGTGTTGTTGATCTTGTAGTCGTTGACAATGCTGAAGGCAGGCTTCTTGCTCATAATGGCACGGAGCACAGGCTCGCCCTGATTGTCGGCAGCCTCGGCACAATATACTATCGGACCGCGCTCTACAGCCACGCGACCCTCGTCGTCCTTCACGTTCTGGTTGGCAACAACGGTACGTACCGGCATGTCGAAGTGTATGCGTACAACGTCGCCCTTCTTGATGTTCTTCACCGGCAGATAGCCCTTGCTGGCTGTGAGGTCGGCATTTACCTTTTTGCCGTTTACCGTTACGGTGTATGCAGGACGCTCGCTGTCGCTGTACTTATAAAGGTCGCTTGGCAACACCTGATTCTGTACCCATCCCGGGATGCGCACCAACAGATTGGCATTCTTGGCTGCCGACTTCGCGATGCGAATCTGAATGTCGCCGTCCCAAGGATACTGTGTGCTCTCCTCGAGCACCACTTCCTTGCCGCCAATATGAATGGTAGATGTGTTGGCAGCGTACAGATTGACATATATGTCATTGTCCTTCACGCCATACAGATAGCCTGGAACCGACGGAATGAAGCGGCTGAGATTGCTGGGGCAGCAAGCGCAACCGAACCAAGGCTGACGTGTGGTGTTGTTGTCGGCATTGAAGGCATACTTGCCGTCGCTTGAGAGTGGGTTGGGATAGAAGAATCGGCCTCCGTCCATGCTCATGCCCGAGATTACACCATTATATAATGTGCGCTCCAAGCAGTCGATGTACTTACTCTCGCCGTGCAGAAGGAACATGCGCTCGTAGAGATAAACCATTGATATGGCAGCGCAGGTCTCGTTGTAGGCGGTCATGTTAGGCAATTCGTAGTTGTCGCCGAACGACTCGCCCGAATGTCGGGCACCTACGCCACCGGTGAGATATACCTTCTTGCTGATGATGTTCTGCCATATACGGTCAATCACCTTGATGTAAGCGGAGTCTTGTGTCAGGGCGGCAATGTCGGCAATGCCTGCATACATGTATCCGGCACGTACGGCATGTCCCACAGCTTCGTCTTGCTGAAGTATGGGCTTATGGCTCTGTGAGTAAGCATTGCGGATCTTTGTCTTGCCACGGAAGTCGAGCAGATACTTGGCTTCGTCGAGATAGCGCTTCTCGCCAGTGAGAGTGTAGAGGCGTGCAAGAGCCATTTCGGCAATCTGATGACCAGGCACTACAGTAGCCTGATCCGAGCCCGAACCTACTTCACGACACACGCAGTCGGCGTAGCGGCGTGCTATGTCAAGAAACTTATGGCTACCGGTGGCCTGATAGTGGGCGCAGGCAGCGTCTACCATGTGGCCTAGGTTGTAAAGCTCGTGGCTGAGGTCTTCCTCTTTACTCCAGCGCTTCTTGCCCGACCATCCGTGAGGATGCTCCGGATTGATGGTGCGTGCTGTGTACAGATAGCCGTCAGGTTCCTGGGCGGCACCTACGATGTTGAGCACGCTGTCGATATAAGCCTTCAGCTTCTTGTCTGGATATGTCTGGAGGATGTAGCTTGCTCCCTCTATGGTCTTGTATACATCGGTATCGTCAAACGAGAATCCCATAAATTTCGTCACGTCCCACTGTGGTGTATTCAGCCCGGCATGACCAGGATGCTTGAGTGTATAGGCTGCCATGTCAAAATTCTTGTAGCGGTGCTCGCTCTCACACTTGGCGAAGGCGAGTGGTACGGTCGCTTCGCGTGCAGCCTTTAGGCGTGCGCCCCAGAAAGAGTTTTGGGTCATCTTCACGCTTGTGAACGGCACTTGTGTGTAGGGATAGCCGTTGGCTATGGTTGTCTGCGATTTGGACTTGGCTGCTATAGGCATTGATACGGCTGCCGCCAATGCAGTTGTTAATAGAAATATTCTCATTTGGCTTTTATTTTAAAGTTTTCGTTTTTAGTTATTTACTGTTTTCGATGCAAAATTAAAGAGAAATGCCTAAACATATAGGTGAAAAAATGAGCGAAAAGGTGGACATTTTGTGATATTTGCACTTCAAGGCGGTATTTAAGTGTATGAATTACCATTTATCTGATTGAAAAGTCCCTATTTACGCAACGATGAGTTATTTATGATAGTAATAATAACAGCATAAGGCGTTTTTTTGTTAACTTTGCAATTAGAAACAAAACCTAAATTCACATGATGCTTAAACATTATCGTTTGAAACGAAATCTTATCATATTAGTCGTATTGTATGCTTTTGCGATGACAGCAAATGCTACCATATATAATATACGTGTACTTAATACCATCAATCCGCCGGCATCGGTGGAACAGAAGTGTATGCTCATAGACAGCAAGGGACTCTTGTGGATGGGCACCAATTCGGGTGTCAAGTCGTACGACGGCTATCGCTTTATGTCGTATCGTAGCGGCGCACAGACCCCCAATCTGCTGCCCAACAACTCGGTGCTGTCGATGGCAGAGGACAAGGACAACTGTCTGTGGATAGGAACACGCAACGGACTGGTGTGTATGGACAAGCAAAGTGGACGATTCACTACCTATCATCTCAAGGTCGAACATTCGCGTGAGATATACGCATTGTATACCTCGCACGACGGAACATTGTGGATAGGTACCGATGAGGGAGTGGCAAGCTACAGCCATAAGACCAAGAAATTCAAATATTACAACGCTTCTAATACTACGATGGTGGAGACTGACGGCAGTCGCCATTCTATGCCGTATATCAATGCAAAATCGTTCACCGAAGACCGTAAAGGCAATATATATATAGGTACATGGTCGAGAGGGCTGTATCGTATGGATCGCTCGCGTCGCCTGATGTACAAGTACGATTTGCCCACTTACGATTACACCTATATGCTAATGTACGATCCGCATGACAGATTGTGGATCAGCACGTGGGGAGGAGGAATAAAGTGTCTCACCAATCCCTCCGATTTCAAGAATCCGGGATATACCGACCTGCATACTGGCAATCAGTCTACCGCAATCAACTATCGTATCATACACGATCCTGTCACCCATACCATATGGACTTGTTCGCGCTATGGCATTGGAGTGCTCGACGAGCACAATATCAGCAAGGGATTCGTCTATTACAACACCATTGGTGCCCCCGACCGCAGCTATGCAATACGCAATGTCACTGATATCTGCACTGACGGCAAGGGCAACATCTGGGCGCAGACGTTCAATAATGGTATATATCACATCAATACGCAGTCCGCCATATTCGACAAGACACAGATTATACCCGATGACGCCATAGCCAACCGTGTGAAGTCAATATTCACCACCGACGGTAAGCAGTTCTGGCTGACGCTTGCACCGTCGGGCGTAGTACTGTACAATGCTGACACACACCAGGCGCTTGTCAACAGCGAGATACCAGGCTTTCGATCGGTGCCCAATGAGGTGCTCAACACACACATGTCGTCGATAGCCCAAGCAGCCGATGGTAGCATCTGGTTTGCCAGCAACAGCTATGGCATAGTGGCGCTGAAGGACGGCAAGACGAAGATATACGACAAGCAGAACTGCAAGTTTGTACGCGACGATTTCGTGAAAGCGCTGCATCGTTCGCGCAGGGGCATAATGTTTGTAGGCGAGCGCTACCACTTGAGTTGGATTACGCCGCAGGGCAAGACGTTGGGTCTGGATGACGACCTCGACGTGGCTAACATCAGCGAGGACAGCAAGGGCAACATCTGGGTGACTACCGAGAATAAGGGCATACTACGATTGAGCGGCAACTTCGACAGCCCACGCTCGCTGCGCAAGCACTACTACAATCAGCACCACGGCAACTATGCCGTAAATGACGCCATATATGTGTACGAAGACTCAAGCGGTCGTGTCTGGGCTACGTCCAACAGCGGCGGATTGTTTAGACTTGACACCCGTAGCAACCGGTTTGAGAGTATGAACAAGGAACTACACTGGGACTTCGACCGCATATTCTCGATTATGGAAGACCCGCACCACCGTCTGTGGCTCACAGCCGACGATGCCCTCATCTGCCTTTCGTTTGCCGACAACGGCAAGGCTCAATACACCACCTATACGTCGGAGAACGGATTGGGCGACATGGTGTTCATGCCCAATTCGTGCTTCAAGTGGGGCGAGAGGCTGCTGTTTGGTTCGGGACGCAATTTGATAAGTGTCAACACTGCCAGAGTGGGCAGCGGCGAGAGCACGCCCGTAGGCAATGTTATGGTGACCGACATCATAGTTGACGGCCGCCGATATGCCGAACTCGACTCTGCCATGCAGCGTGCTTTGGGCGACGCACTGCCACAGTACAGCCGTAGGATAACCATCCCTGCAGGGGTGGGCAAGTTTGCCGTTGAGTTTGCCATTCTCAGCTACGTCAACAGCAATCTATGCAAATACGCCTACTTCCTCGAAGGCTACGACACGGAGTGGCACTATGTGGATGCCGACGTGCGCCAAGCCTCGTTCGAGAACATACCATCGGGACGTTACAAGCTGCACTTGAAGGCTGCTGACAGCAATGGACGCTGGACCCAACTGCCTTATTCGATATCCGTCAGAGTGTTGCCTCCATGGTATGCATCGCCATGGGCTTACCTTATATATATATGTATGCTCATAGGTGGCGTGTATGCAGCTATGAAGTGGTATCGCGAGCGTCTGCGCACCAAGAACCGCTTGCAGATGGCTGTCATCTTCACCAACATCACCCACGAACTGCTCACGCCGCTCACCGTAATCTCGGCATCTGCCGACAGCATAGCGAGCGAGCATCCCGAACTGCGCAGCCACACGTCGCTCATACACAACAACATCAATCGTCTGACGCGTATGTTGCGCCAGATACTCGAAGTGCGCAAGGCACAGGCTGGCAAACTACAGCTGAGGGTGAGCGAGGCTCTGCTTGGCGAGTTCTGCCAGGAAACGTGCCGTAGCATTGTGCCTATATTCGGACAGAAGCACCTTACCTTCGACGAGAACATACATTGTCTTGGCATCAAGGCGTGGTTTGACGGTGACAAGATAGAGAAGATAATATACAATCTGCTGTCCAATGCCGTGAAATATTCTAACGATGGCGGTAGGGTCAGCATAGATGTGAGCATAGCCGACAATAAGGCCACGATTGTCGTTGCTGATACTGGTATAGGTATATCAAAGGACAAGATGCGCCACCTCTACTCACGATTCCTCGATGGCGACTATCGTCGCATGAATACTATGGGCACTGGCATCGGACTCTCGCTGGTGCGCGACCTCGTGCGTCTGCACCACGGCCATATCGACTGTAAGAGTGAAGTGGGCAAAGGTACCAAGTTTACCATCACGCTGCCAGTAGACCGCCATAGCTATAGCGACGACGAGATGGTGAAGACTTCGGCTGACATCACTGTTGCGCCTACTGCCATGTCGCCACAGGCTGTTCAGACTGTGGCAGCATCGACCAATGCGCCAGCTGTTGAGTCTACGCTAACGGATAAAACTGTTGTTGAATCGGGGCAGCATGCTTCAGCCGAGCCGGCATCTGACAGCGACAAGGAATACTCCGTACTGCTTGTTGAGGATAATACCGAACTGCTGCAGCTCATGTCGTCACTGCTGTCGCCTTACTTTAAGGTGAATACTGCCGTCAACGGCGAACGTGCACAGCGCATCATCGAGAAGACGGCACTTGACATTGTGGTCACCGACGTGATGATGCCGGTGATGAACGGTGTGGAGCTGACACAATGGATCAAGCAGAGCGAGGACTATGCGCAGTTGCCCGTGGTGATGCTTACCGCCAAGACACAAGACGACGACCGCAACGAGGGCTATCGTGCTGGTGCCGACGCTTATCTCACCAAGCCGTTCAATCTCGAAGACCTGCGTCTGCGCATCATGAACATCATCCAGAACCGTGAACGTATACGCCAGCGATTCCAGCAGCAGACCGACTACGACGTTGAGGAACAGCACTACAGCAGTCCGGAGAAGATATTCGTAGAGAATGTCATAGCCAAGATAAAGGAGCACATCACCGACAGCGAATACGGTCGTGAGCAGCTCGCTGCCGACCTTTGCATCAGTTCGTCGTCGCTCTACAACAAGCTGCGTGCCACTACAGGACAGAATATCACATCGTTCATCAGCTCGATACGACTGAAGGAGGCGTGTCGCATTCTGCGTCAGCAGCCCGACATACGTATCAACGAACTCGCTTACCGTGTGGGATTCTCTACTCCGCGCTACTTCTCGCAGTGCTTCAAGAAGGAGTTTGGCATGGTGGTGAAGGACTATGTGGAGCAACAAAAGGCACAATCAGAACAATTAGCAGATAACGAACATTAAATCACATTCTGTGCGTCTTCATTTTTTGTATTAGTGTTAACTTTGGTGTAGTGAATTTACTCAATTTTAAACTAATAACACAGTATGAACATTTCGCTCAGAAATTCTATCACAGCATTGCTTTTTGCTGCTGCGTCAACGGGCGCACTTGCTGAGAACAACAAGGTGGTGTCGCCCGACGGCCGACTCGTGGTGAACGTTGAAGATCGCGACGGCCGCCTGTATTATGATGTATTTTACGATGGCAAGCAGATGATGCTGCCATCGCAGTTGGGTGTCGTTGCCAACATTGGCGACTTCAGTCAGCGACTTGTTTATCGCTCGGTGAGTAACCGTAAGATTGCCGACGACTATACTATGCGCGGCACTAAGACTTCGGCTGTAAGCTATCGCGCCAATCAGATGAGTGTGGTATACGCTAACGACAAGAAGTTGCCGATGACTGTAACGTTCAATGTGTCGGACAACGACATTGCCTTCCGCTACGAATTTGGCAATGTTAATGACCGTACGCATATCATTATTGACAAGGAAACTACGGCTTTCCGTCTGCCATTGCAGACTACAACATTCCTCTCGCCGCAGTCTGACCCTATGATTGGATGGATGCGCACCAAGCCAAGTTATGAAGAAGAATACACACCCGATGCTCCTATGACTGCTAAGTCGAAGTATGGACGTGGCTATACTTTCCCATGTCTGTTTCATGTAGGCGAGGACGGTTGGGTGCTTGTCAGCGAAACGGGCACTCATGGCAATTATCCCGGTTGCCGACTGAGCGACTATTCAGCCGACCAAGGCTACAAACTGGAGTTTCCTATGGCTGGCGAGTGCGACGGACGTGGCGCAGCCAACGCTGCATTTACTCTGCCTGGCGCTACACCATGGCGCACCATTACCGTAGGTTCAACGCTCAAGCCTATCGTTGAGACTACCGTAAGCTATGATGTTGTGAAGCCATTGTACGAAGCTTCCGAGCAATACAAGCCCGGCCGCTATACTTGGAGCTGGCTCATCTGGCAGGACAACTCTGCCAACTACAACGACCAGAAGCAGATGGTTGACCTCGCTGCTGCGATGGGATACGAATATGTATTGGTAGACGGATTCTGGGATCAGCTGACCGGACGCGAACGCATTGCCCAACTGAGCCGCTATGCTCAGTCGAAGGGTGTCAGTCTGATGCTGTGGTACAACAGCAACGGTACTGCAAATGAGGCTCCGCAGACTCCGCGCAACTGCATGAACACCGTCATTGCACGCAAGAAGGAGATGCAATGGATGAAGTCGATAGGCGTTAAGGGCATAAAGGTCGACTTCTTCGGAGGCGACAAGCAGCACGTCATGCAGCTCTATGAGGACATCCTAAGCGATGCCAACGACTACGGAATACAGGTCATCTTCCACGGATGTACACTGCCACGAGGCTGGGAGCGCATGTTCCCCAACTATGTTTCGAGCGAGGCTGTGCTTGCTTCGGAGAATACATTCTTCCAGGAACATCACGCCAAGAAGGAAGGTTTTGAGCTGACCATGCACCCGTTCTGCCGCAACACCGTTGCAGCAATGGACTGGGGAGGCACCATTATGAACCGTTACATGTCGCGCGACAACAAGAGCCGTCATCGTCGTTACACATCCGACGTGTTTGAGATGGCTGCCGCCATTGTCAATCAGGCAAGCATCCAGTGCATAGCCATCTATCCCAACAACCTCAACGAGCTGCCGCAGCACGAGATTGATTTCCTCAAGAGCGTACCGTCAGCATGGGACGAGACCCGATTCATTGACGGTTATCCTGGCAAATATGCTGTCATAGCACGCCGCCACGGCGACAAGTGGTATGTGGCAGCACTCAACGGCACCAACAAGCCGCTCTCGCTCAATCTCTCATTGCCTATGATTGCCGGCAAGGAAGTAAGCTATTATTACGAGACTGCCGACAAGAACAGTTTCTGGCCTAAGTCGGTTGTGAAGAAGACCAAGGTAGCAAAGAACGGAAAAATGAAGATTATGATGCAGCCAATGGGCGGAAGCATCGTTTGTGAATAAAAAAAGCCCTACCCCCAGCCCCTCTTCATAAGAGAGTGGAAGCCCCACCCCCAGCCCCTCCCCCGTAGGGAGGGGAGTGATATGTAAGGCTTGCTAATAATAAGCCCCAGCCCTCCACAGTAGAGAGGGCTGGGGCTTTTTTTTCATTGTTTATTCAATTATAAACCTTCACCAACAAATCATACCACTCCCCTCCCTACGGGGGAGGGGTCGGGGGTGGGGCTTCTATTTATAAATATAAACCTTAAACTCCTTCACGCTGCCCGGAGCCCCCTGCTCCATACGTGGCAGATATTCGAGAGCCTTTATTGTTTGTTCGGCACCCAGGTCGATGACGAGCAGGTGTGGTGCTGAAGCGTCCTTCTCGGTCTGCCAGTAGGTAGACTCCTGAAGGTCGAACGCCTTATCGCCGGTATGGTTGCCCTGAAGATTTTCAGAGTTGGCATACTTCACGTCCCATTGGTCGCGCGAGAGTCGTTTGCCGTCATTGCCTTGTGCGTACAGCTCGGCTATGGCTACGGGCTTGCCGTCGTGAGTGTTCAGACATTCTATTGCGAGATAGCGTCCTGTGGCAGCGCTGTTGAAGTTGACGGTCTGCCATCCGTTGCCGCTCTTCATCACGCCCTTTGCTACTGGAGTGGCTGAGTTGAGGTCGGGCTTGTCGCCAATGTTGTTGTGCTTTGCCGACTTCTCGAGCTGCAACTTGTCGAGTTCGGGCTTGGTCTGTCCCCAAACTACAGGCTGCTTCGGACCGACTACGTCAAGCACTACAATCTCGTTCTCACCCTTCTTGAGCCAGCATCCGGGGCAATAGAGCGTCTGCTGCGGACCTATGCTCCAGAATCTGCCAAGCGCATGACCATTGACATACACCTGACCCTTGCCCCACGTCTCCATGTTGAGGAAGGTGTCGCCAGTCTTGCTCAGTCGGAATGTGGCGCGATAGTAGCCTATCTTCGACGGAGTGTTGTCCGACAGAGCTATGTCATTGCGTGGAGTAGTGATGGCGCGGTGGGCTGTCTGGTAGTCGTCGGCAATACGGCGCATACGCCAGTCCTTAAGGTTCCATGTCAGTTCGTCGCCGTCTACTTCGGCAGTCAGCGTCACGTCGTCGACCAGTCCTTTAAAGTCCTTGATGGCACGACCGAAGTTTATGCGTCCCATTCCTTCTACAAGCATTGTCAGCTGGTCGCCTTTCCTGGTGGCAGGCAGCGGCAGCGAGCGCTCGTTCTTCACACGGTCGATCTTGCCGATGTAGTTGCCGTTGATGAACACCTGCACATAGTCGTGGCCGTTGATGTGGAGCATAGAGCCGTCGGCAATCTCGGGCAACTTAGTGTTGTATATCATCGAACCGTAGCCCATGTTCATCTCCTCGAAGGTCTGAACGTCGCGACTCTCGGCAATGCTGTCAACACCCATATATATCGGTGCTGCATTCTGCAGCGTCATCTTCGGAATGCTTATTATGTCGGCAGCCTTTCCAGGAACGGCAGGCAGTTTCTTGTCCGAATATTTCTGAAGGGTCTTGCGCAGAAGCCAGTATTTCTCGGTAGGTTCGCCATACTCATTGATAGGAGCATCATAATCGTACGATGTCACGTCAGGTGCGAAACCGGGCGAGTTGGCACCTGCCCAATGGCCGAACGAGGTTCCGCCGTGAGTCATGTAGAGCGAGAATGAAATGCCCTTCGACAGCATCTCGTCAATACCGGCAACCATGTCCTTTGCCGGACGTGTCTCGTGGCGTGCGCCCCACTTGTCAAACCATCCGCTCCAGAACTCCGAACACATCAGCGGAGCGTTAGGGCGAAGCTCGCGCAGACGGCGGAACTGGTCGTCAATCTTGGCACCCGTACCGAAGTTCATTGTCCATGTGAGGTCGTCGAGTCCGTTCTTTTCGAAGTTAGAGTTCCAGTCGCATTGGAAGAGGGTTGTTTGTTGTGAGGGTGTTGTGTTGTCTGATTTGGTGTCCCAATACTTGCGCAGTGTGTCGCGTATCTGCGAGATATAAGCCTTGTTTTCGCCATAGCTGCCGTATTCGTTTTCCACCTGCACCATGATGATTGGTCCGCCACGCTGAATAGTGAGCGGAGCCAGCTGCTCAGCCACGTGCTTCTCAAATCGGTCTACGCACGACATGAAGTAGGGATCTTGCTCGCGCAGACGTATATCCTTCTTCTTGAGAAGCCACCAGGGCAGTCCGCCCATCTCCCATTCGGCACATACATACGGTCCGGGACGTACAATGACGTACATGCCGTTCTTCTTTGCCAGTCGGCAGAACTCCGCTACGTCGTTCTGACCCTTGAAGTCGAACACGCCCTCGCGTTGTTCGTGTATGTTCCAGAATATGTATATGCAGATGGTGTTCATGCCGAGCGCCTTGCACATCTTGATGCGGTGCTCCCAATACTGGCGCGGAATGCGCGGATAGTGAATCTCTGCTGCCTTCACTACAAACGGCTTTCCGTTCAGAAGGAAAGTCTTGTCGCCCGTGGTGAACGTATTTTTAGAGTCTGCCATTGGCGTCATGCCGTTGGACATGGCAGCAAATGCGCCGCCCGAAAGCGACGACATAAGAGCGAGACTCAGGAATATCTTGCTTGTCTGTTTCATTGTTTTCTTATGTGTTCTTTTAGGGTTATATATCTTATTGTTGTTGTGTACACTTATTTGTAGTGCTTCATCAGTCGCTTGTATTCTTTCGGTGTAATCTGAATCACAGTTCCGTGACGCGGAGTGAAAGCACCTTTTGTCTTAGTGTCGGCTACCCAATGGAATGTGCGCAGGTCGTCCGACTTGGTAAACTGATAGTGTCCCGAAGTGTAGCAATCGTACATCAGACACCATCCGCCACCGATAAGCGGGAACACTCCGGCACCCTCAACATTGTTCTTTGTCTGCTCACAAAATCCGTCGAGCAATGTCCATGATGCAGGATTGTGAAGGTCGCGGAACACATATTGGCGTATGCCCTTGTGTGCGCCTTCCTGCTCGGTCTTGAAGAAGAGGTGATACTCGCCCTTCTTGTCCTGCACTATGTCGGTGTCGATAGCCGGAGCGTGGAAGTCGAAGAGCACCTTCGGTTCGCCTTCAAGGTCGGAGAAGTCGTCGTTGGCATAAGCCCAATACACACGGTCGTAAGGAATAGTGCCGTCGTTGGTGAGAAGCGAGAAGTAAACCATATACTTTCCAGCCTTCTTGTCGTATATAGTCTGTGGCGCCCACACACGTGTCACGTTGGCAAAGTTCTTTCCGGCATACTTCTCGGGGAAGTGAACGGTGTGGTGCTGCCAGTGAATCAGGTCGCGCGACTTAAGCAGCACTATGCCACGATTGCTCGACCATCCGAGCGACGAGCGCATGTCGGTCAGCACCATGAGATACTCGCCATTCTTGGTACGCAGTATATGAGGGTCGCGAACGCATCCGGTACGTGCTATGGAGTCCGACGAGATGACGGGCTTGCCATTGTTGAGCGGAGTATAGTTGAATCCGTCGTCGCTGATGGCATACGACACCTGCTCTTGCTGCGGACTGTTGCCGGTAAAGTAAACAAACAGGTATTTGTTGCGGGCATTGGCTGTTGCTACAGCCGAGAACAACGACGCGGCTATGAACAAGTTTCTTAATAAATTTTTCTTTTTCATTCTATTGTCTTGATTTTAGGTTTTTACTTTACTGCAAAGTTACTGTATAAGAAATGATACGATGGACTATTATCGTTCAAAAAGGGATGAATTTCTATCAAAATACATCTATCTTGTATCTTTATAATAAAAAAAGCCAACTACGCAATGTTTAAATTGTGTAGTTGGCACTATAATATAACGTATGTAAGGATTGACTATGCGAGCATTTTCTTCACCTGCTTGTATACATTGTCAGCAGTGAATCCGAGTTTCTCGTCGAGCACCTTATATGGAGCAGAGAATCCAAAGCTCTCCATACCCCATATTTTGCCGTTGTCGCCTACAAGACCTTCGAGGTTTACGGGAAGTCCGGCTGTAAGTCCGAACTTCTTTGCCGATTTCGGCAGTACGCTTTCCTGATATTCCTTGGTCTGACGACGGAAGAGTCCTTCAGAAGGAACGCTCACTACGCGCACCTTGATTCCGTCAGCACGCAGCAATGCTGCACCGCTGATGAGTGTCGAAACCTCCGAACCGCTTGCAAGAAGTATAACGTCGTAGTCGTCGTCCGAACCTGCCACTACGTAAGCACCCTTGCGTGCCTGTTCGTAGTCGTTGCCCTCAGGCAGACTTTCTATGTTCTGACGCGACAGAACAATTGCTGTAGGAGTAGCCATGTTCTCCATAGCCATTGCCCAGCATACTGTCGTTTCGTCGGCATCGGCAGGACGGAACACGCGTACCGAGTCCTCACCCTTGTGGTTCTTCAGCTTCTCCATGAGTCTTATCTGTGCCTCCTGCTCTACAGGCTCGTGAGTAGGACCGTCCTCGCCAACGCGGAATGCGTCGTGAGTCCAGATGAACTTCACCGGAACGCCCATCAATGCAGCCATACGTACAGCCGGTTTCATATAGTCGGAGAATACGAAGAATGTTCCGCAAGCCGGTATAACGCCACCGTGCAGATACATGCCTATACACATGCAAGCCATGGTAAGCTCCGAAACGCCAGCCTGGAAGAAGGCGCCAGTGAAGTCGTCCTTCACTAAGTCGTGTGTCTTCTTGAGGAAGCCGTCGGTCTTGTCAGAGTTGGAGAGGTCGGCTGACGAGCATACCATGTTGGGCACCTGCTCTGCCAATACTCCAAGACAAGCTGCTGAGGCTGCACGAGTGGCAGAACCTGCCTTCTGCACAACGGCATTCCAGTCAATCTTAGGAGCGTTGCCGCTGAACCATTCCTTCAACTGCTCTGCCTTTTCGGGATTGGCGGCTGCCCATTCTGCCTCCTGCTGGCGGCGCTTGGCTACGATTGTCTTCAACTCCTCGCGGCGGTTGGCGTAGAGCTGCTGTACCTCCGGGAAGATTTGGAAAGGATTCTCAGGATCGCCACCAAGATTCTTGATGGTGTTCTCGAATGCCTTTCCGCCGAGTGGTGCACCGTGAGTCTTGATGCTGTGCTCATAGCTTGAGCCGTCGTCCTTCAATGCACCCTTGCCCATGATTGTGCGGCCGATGATGAGTGTAGGACGATTCTTTTCGGTCTGTGCGTCAACCAGAGCATGGCGTATTTCGTTAGGGTCGTTGCCGTTGATTGTAATGACGTTCCATCCCCATGACTTGTATTTGGCGGCAGTGTCTTCCTTCATCACGACACTACACTCGGTAGAGAGCTGAATCTCGTTCGAGTCGTAGAACATGATGAGGTTGTTCAGTCCGAGTACGCCAGCCAGACGACCTACGCCTTGTGAAATTTCCTCCTCTACGCCACCGTCAGAGATGTAGGCGTAGATTTTGTGCTGCATAGGTGTCTTGCCCAAGCGGGCCTCAAGGAATTTCTCGGCTACGGCAGCACCTGCTGCGAAGGCGTGGCCTTGTCCGAGCGGACCTGATGAGTTCTCGATACCGCGCTCAATGTCGCGCTCGGGATGTCCCGGTGTGGGCGAACCCCACTGGCGGAACTCCTTGAGTTCGTCGATACTGAACTTGCCCTGCAATGCGAGTGCCGAGTAGAGCATAGCCGACATATGGCCTGGGTCAAGATAGAACCGGTCGCGACCTGTCCACTCGGGATTCTCCGGGTCGTAAACCAGAAATTCAGAGAAAAGAACGTTGATAAAGTCGGCACCGCCCATAGCACCACCGGGGTGACCAGAGTTGGCCTTCTCTACCATTGATGCAGCCAATATACGGATGTTGTCGGCTGCTCTATACATAAGTTGTTTTGAATTCATTTCTTTTATTTTTTGTTTGCCACAGCCGACTGCTCTATGGCCAGTCCAGCCTTGTAGCCTTCGATATATGTATCAAATCCTGCCACTTCCTCGGCGGTAGGTGCTATTTCAACACCCTTGTTGCCTGCGAATACGCACTTGTTGAGGTAGTCGGCGAGCGACAGCTTTTCGTCGTTGTTCACCATATATCCTGCGAGCAGGGCTATACCCCATGCTCCGCCCTCACCGGCTGTCTCCATTACCGAGATAGGTGAGTTGATTGCTGCGGCGAGAATGCGCTGACCTACGCCCGGAGTCTTGAACAGTCCGCCATGACCGGTGATGCGGTCTACCTCAACATGCTCGTCCTTGAAGAGCACGTCATTGCCAATCTTCAGCACTGCAACGGCAGCGTAGAGATTGGTGCGGATGAAGTTGGCAAGGTTGAACTTGTCGCCTGCCGAGCGTACGAACATCGGACGTCCTTCCTGCAGACCTGTAATCGGTTCGCCCGAGAAGTAGTTGTAGGCGATGAGTCCGCCACAGTCGGCGTCGCCTTCGAGTGCGTGGTTGTAGAGTTTGCCGAATACGTCGCCCATGTTTACATCTACACCGAGCAGGTTGGCATATTCTTTAAAGAGTGAAACCCACGCATTGAGGTCGGATGTACAGTTGTTGCAGTGAACCATTGCCACCGGACTTCCGCACGGAGTGGTCACCATGTCGATGGCCTCATAAGGACGGCTCAACGGTTTTTCGAGAACAATCATTGAGAATGATGAAGTTCCTGCCGATACGTTACCTGTGCGCTGGCGTACGGCGTTGGTAGCCACCATGCCCGTACCAGCGTCACCTTCCGGCGGACACAGAGGTATTCCAGCCTGCAGATTGCCCGACGGGTCGAGCAGCTTTGCACCCTTCTTGGTCAGTTTGCCGGCATTTTCGCCTGCGAGAAGCACCTTAGGCAGAATGTCGAGAATCTTCCATCCCAGATCCTTCGATGCAATAAGGTTGTCAAACTTCTCCACCATTGTGGCGTCGTAGTCGTTGGTGGCTGAGTCGATAGGCAGCATACCCGATGCGTCGCCGATGCCGAGCACACGTTTGCCCGTAAGTTTCCAGTGTACATATCCTGCGAGAGTGGTAAGGAAGTTGATGTCCTTGATGTGTGATTCGCCGTCGATGATGGCCTGATAGACGTGTGAGATGCTCCAACGCAGAGGAATGTTGAAGTTGAAGAGTTTTGAGAGCTCGGCAGCGGCCTTACCCGTATTGGTGTTGCGCCATGTGCGGAACGGCACGAGAATATTCTCGTCCTTGCCGAAAGCCATGTAGCCGTGCATCATGGCACTGATGCCGATGGCTGCCAGCGTTGTTATTTCCTCGTCATACTGCTCCTTGACGTTCTTGCGAAGGTCGGCGTAGCAGTCCTGGAGTCCGTTCCAGATGTCGTCGATGCTGTAAGTCCAGAGGCGACCCTCATAGCGGTTTTCCCACTCGTGTGTGCCTTGTGCTATCGGAGCGTTGTTCTCGTCGATAAGCACAGCTTTGATGCGTGTTGAGCCGAACTCTATACCGAGCACGGCGCAGCCTGACTGTATGGTTTGTTTGGGATTGCTCATAATGTAAAGGGAAAAAGCCCCACCCCCAGCCCCTCCCCCGTAGGGAGGGGAGTGAGATGCAAGGTATATG
>OQWE01000030.1_pt1 | contig 41497 bp, 34 predicted proteins | sample 1691591 | NCBI WGS metagenome assembly OQWE01 (sample SAMN03418265, study PRJEB22391) | human gut metagenome | biome: human-gut; feature: organic feature; material: feces | host: Homo sapiens | place: Tanzania | collected 2013-01
GGCGATGCACGCAACGCGCAGGATTTCGTCGCGGTTTTCCGCGGGGATAACCTTTTTGACGTCGAAAGTACCTTTCGTCAACGTGCCGGTTTTGTCAAACACGAATATATTTGCCTTGTCGATAAGTTCCAGATAACTCGTTCCCTTGAAAAGTATGCCTTTTCTGGATGCGCAGCCGATACCGCCGAAAAACGACATCGGAACGCTGATGACAAGCGCGCACGGACAACTGATGACAAGGAACGTAAGCGCGCGATTGAGCCACGAGATCCAGACCGCGCCGCTTCTCATATCGATGACGAGCGGGGGCAGAATCGCAAGTACAACCGCCGTGATAACGACCGCGGGAGTGTAATATCTTGCAAATCTTGTGATAAAGTTTTCGGCTTTCGCTTTCTTTGCGGAAGCGTTTTCCACCATGTCGAGAATTTTTGCGACGGTGCTGTCGTAAAACTCTTTCTCGGCGCGGATATACAAAACGCTGGAAAGGTTGATGGCGCCGCTTAAAACGATGCTGTTTTCCGACACGGTTTGCGGCACGCTTTCGCCGGTGAGCGCGGACGTATCAAGACTTCCTTCGCCCTTTATCACCACGCCGTCGACGGGGATTTTTTCGCCGGCTTTCACGACGATAACGTCGCCGATTTTAACTTCTTCGGGCGCGACTTCGATTTCCTGTCCGTCCTTAAATATTACAGCCTTGTCGGGGCGGATATCCATAAGCGACGCAATGGATTTCCTGCTCTTTCCGACGGCGTAATCCTGAAACAGTTCGCCAAGCTGATAAAAAAGCATGACCGCCGCGGCTTCGGGATATTCGCCGATTGCAAACGCGCCGACCGTCGCCACGCACATTAAAAAGTTTTCGTCGAAAACCTGCCCGTGCACGATGTTTCTCGCGGCGCGGTACAGCACGTCGTAACCTATCGCGAAGTACACGACAAGATACGTCGCAAGTCCCACGTACCACGGCATACCGACGGTCTTGCCGACGGCGTAAAGCACGATAAACGCGGCAAGGCACACACAAAAACGTATGAGCCTTATTTGGTTTTTTGTTAACTTTTTCTTATCTTTATCTTTCATTTTTGTATTATAAACCCAATATTACGCAATCCGGTTCGACTTTCTTTGCACAATGCACGATTTCTTTTGCAATTCTTTCGTAGTCTTCTTCGTCACATTCGAATTGCAGACGCTGTCCGAAGAAATTCAGGCTTGCGCTTTTAACGCCGTTGATTTTTTGCACGTCGCGTTCGATTTTCGCGGCGCAGTTTGCACAGTCGATGTCTTTAATGGTTACCGTCTTTTTCATATTTATTACCTCTTTGATTTTTTACTCTTTTACGTGGTCGATTGCAAGTTCCAGAATCTTCACGACGTGGTTGTCCGCAAGCGAATAAAACACTTCTTTGCCGCTTCTTCTCGCCTTCACGAGTTTGTTGTGGCGAAGAATCCTGAGTTGATGCGATACCGCGCTGACCGTCATATTAAGCACCGCCGCGACGTCGCATACGCACAGTTCGTTTTTTGAAAGCGTCGCAAGGATATTGACGCGGGTGCTGTCGCCGAAGATTTTGAAAAGTTCCGCAACGTCAAACAATAAATCGGCGTCGGAAAGGCTTGCTTTGACCTTCTGCACCGTTTCGTCGTGCGCGTGCACTTCTTCGCAAAATTCGTTTTTTTCGGTTTTTGTTTCTTTCATTTTTCTTTTCCTTTTGTCAAACATTTGAATAACTGTTCAACTGTTTGTAATTATAAAACCCCTTTATACGTTTGTCAAGGGGTTTTCAAAATGTTTTTACGATTTTTTAGTTTTTTCGCCGTCTGTATATTTGTTATATTATATGTTTTATAAAACAAACGATATTTCTTTTTGTGTTTTCACGCGGTTTTCTTTTTGCCGATATGTCTGAGTTTTTCGATAAACCTGTCTTCCGCGGTCATATCGAGCATTCCGTCCCATTTTTTGACGGCAAGGTATATGAAGTATATCGCGGCGGTCACAACCCAGCTTATCGGGTAAATCATAAACAATACCGTGAGATTGTGCGTCATAAGCACCGCCGTGTAAAGCCAGATTATCCTTGTCAAGAGTATGCCGACAAACGTGATTATAAACGCCGTCAGCGACTTTGAAAGCCCTTTCAGCGTGCCCGAGAAAACTTCGCACATGCCGAAAATCACGTAAAACGGGCAGATGTGCAGAATGATGTCCGAGCCTACGCTCACGACGTCCGCTTCCTTATTGAATATGCGAACGACGTCGCCCCTTAAAATCAGCACGGGGACAATGATTACGACCGCCGTAACGACGCTCATAATAAGCGCGGTGTAAAAGCCTTTCTTCACGCGGTCCATGCGCTTTGCGCCGGCGTTTTGTCCGACGAAACTGTTCATCGCCATGCCGTAAGAACAAATGGGGGCATAGGTAAAATCGTCCACTTTCATCGCGGCAACCCAGCCCGCCATAACGACCGAGCCGAAGGTGTTCAGGCTTGACTGGATAAGCAGGTTTCCGACGCTGTACATGCTTGACTGCAACCCCGCGGGAAGACCGACTTTGAATATGTTTTTGAGAATCGGCTTGTCAATCTTAAAATGCCGAAACGACAGTTTATAGTTCTGTTTTGTCAGAAGAAGCCTTAACGTGACCAAAATCGCCGATACGTATTGCGAAATAAGAGTTGCCCACGCCGCGCCCGCAACGCCCATGCCGAGCGTCTTTACGAACACTACGTCCAGCGCGATATTCAAGCAGCACGCAAACAGCAAATACAAAAACGGCCGCTTGCTGTCGCCGACCGCGAGTATCACGCCCGACCCCATATTGTATATAAGTGCGCCGAGAACGCCCAAGAAATAAATCTGCAAATATTCGCGACTCAGCGCCATTACGTTTTCGGGGGTGTGAACGAGTTTTAATATGGGCTCCGCAAGGAAGTATCCGCCGATTGTCAGCACTATGCCCGAAACAATCGCCAGAAACGCACAGGTCTGCACGGATTTTTTGAGTTTTTCATCGTCCTTTGCGCCGTAGTATTGCGCGACGACAACGCCCGCGCCCACGGATATTCCCAAAAACAGCGACACGAAAACGTTGATTATACTGTTGTTGCTGCCAACCGCCGCAAGCGCTTCGTGCCCGACAAACCGCCCTACGACGATGGAGTCGACCGCGTTATACAACCGCTGTATGACGTTGGACAAAAGTATCGGCAGCGCAAACGCAAAAATTTGTTTCCAGATGACGCCTTCCGTCATATCGCGCTGACCTTTCTTTTTCGGCAAATCCTCTGCGTTGTCGGTCGCGGCAATCTTTGCGGCGATGCCTGACGTTTCTGCGTTTTCGACGCTTACTATTTCGTTTTCTTCGCTTGTCGTATGCCCTTCTTCGGTTTTTTCCCGTTCGCTTTCGGGCGGCACGACAAGTTGTTCGTTTTCGTTTTCCATAGCGACAAAAATATAATCTCAAACTTTATTATTGTCAATCGTTTTTCAAAAGGAAATTCGACATTTTATTAAAAATAAAAACGCACTTTCGCGCGCCTTATTTTTTGCGTCTCTTTTTTATCAGCGTCGCCCCGATAAATGCGACGAGTCCCCCTGCCGCAACGCTTCCGACGACAATCCCCGCGATATCCGATTTTGAAAGGATTTTTTCTTTTTGCGGTTCGGGGACGGCGGTCTTTTGCAAAATCGCCTGCTGCTTTACGTGGCACCTGACGCACGTTCGCTCTTTCAGCCCTTCTTCGTCGTTGGTGGCTTCTTTTACGATAGTCCATTCGCCGAAATAATGCATCGGCGTGCGCTTTTCGCCGCAAAGATTGCATTCGTCGTCACAATCGTCGTCGTATTCGTGCTGGCAATTTCCCGTTTCGGCGTACGAAACGGCACGCGGCGGTTTCATTGAAAACATCGTCGCCGATATCAGCGCACACACGATTGCAAAGAACAATATTTTGATTGTTGTTTCTTTCGTTTTCACGGCGGATTTATCTCTTTTTCTTTCCTCTGACCTTTTTGTCGAGTTTTTCCGACCACTTTCTGACCTTTTCCACGTCGAAAATCGTCCATTAATCCTTTTTTATTTGAAATCTTTCAGCATTTGCAGATAATCAAGCGTTTTGAACCCGAGATGACGATAAAGTTTCGCCGCGCGCTCGTTTTCCGCCGTGTATTCAAGCCTTATTCTCTTGTACCCTTCCGAAACGTATTTGCCTTCAAGATACATTAAAGCAAGCGTGCCCAGTCCTTTTCCGCGCGCCTTTTCCGAAAGATACAATTCTTCAAACCACGCGACCATGCCGCCCGCTTCCTGCGAAAACGTTTTCGCAACGAGAGCGTATCCGACGTTTTCGCCGTCGCTTTCAATCATATAGCCGTCCGAAAACGGGTTGCCTTCGACAAGCGTTTCAAAGGTCAGCGTCAGGTATTCTTCGGGAACGTCGTGCGTGACGGCGTCCGACGTATAAAACTCTTTTGCGAACTTTATATAATCCGCCCTGTCCGCCAACTCGATTCTTCTTATCATTTTTTCAACATACCGCCTTTATATTATTTATAAATATCAATAGTAATAATATAACCTTTGCGCCGTCCGTTGTCAAGGCGTGAATTTTGTGTTATTCTTGAATCAGGTCAAACGCGCGACAATCACGCCGTCGCGCGGGAAGGAGAAACTATGGGTATCGACGAATTCGATTATAAGGAGCCTGCCTGCGCGACGTGCGGCGGCAAAGAGTTTTATTATCCCGAAACCGAAACTCACGGGACGATTCCCGTCGAACGCATTATCGAAAAGGAAGACGAATTTTTGTCACGAAACGATCTTGCGTCCGCCGAAAAACTTTTGAGATACTGGCTTGACGAGGCAAAAGCCTTGAACGATAAACGGGGCGAACTCGTCGTGACGAGCGAACTCACCGGGGTTTTCAGAAAAACGGGAAACAAGGAAGACAGCGAGAAATATTGCGCCGAGATTTTGCGGCTTATCGACGAGACGGATATGGCGGAAACGACAAGCGGCGCGACGTTTTTGCTGAACGTCGCAACCAACAAAAAAGCCTTTGGCGACGCGAAAGGCGCGCTTAAATTTTACGACGAAGTATACAAGGTTTTTTCAAAAAACCTTGACGCGGATAATGCGCTATTCGGTGGTTTATACAACAATTCCGCACTGTCATATGCCGATTTGGGCGATTACGACACCGCAATATCGTATTTTGAAAAGGCACTTGAAATTGCGAAAAACAACGGGAATAAGCTGGACGAAGCGGTGACGTACACAAACCTTTCGACAACTTTTCTGAGAAAAGATCCCTTTGACGACGAAAACGTCGACAAGGCTCTTGACAACGCCCTGTCTCTCTTAAACGACGAAGGCGTAACGCGCGACGGATATTACGCCTTTGTGTGCGAAAAATGCGCGTCCGCCTTTTCCGACGCCGGTAGATTTATCGACGCACAGGACCTTTCGGCGCGCGCAAGGAGTATTTATGAAAGGCGTTGAGTTGTCTGAAAAATATTTTGAAAAATTCGGAATGCCGATGCTTGAAAAAGACTTTGCTTTTCTTTTGCCGACGTTGTCCGCAGGGCTTGTCGGTCAAGGCAGCGAGTGTCTGTTTTTCGACGACGACGTTTCAAAAGATCACGACTTCGAGCCGGGATTCTGCATTTTTTTAAGCGACGCGGATTACGAAAAATACGAGTTCGACTTAACCCGCGCGTACAATAAACTTCCCGACGAATTTTCCGGGTTTTCCCGTCTGAAATTTTCGCCCGCGGGCGGCAGGCGCCACGGCGTTTTTTCGTGCAAAGACTTTTACGAAAGTATAATCGGCAGAAGTTCCGCGCCCGAAACGGCTTTCGACTGGCTGAAAATCCCGCCATACGCCCTACGCACAGCCGTATCGGGCAAGATGTTTATAAATAACTGCGCCGAGTTTTCAAGAATTCGCGAAGTTTTGCAAAAAGGATTTCCCGAGGACGTCCGTCTGAAAAAAATCGCGGCGCACGCGCTTTCTATGAGCCAATCCGGACAATACAACTACCTCCGCCTTATCGCAAGAAAAGAGACAGGCGCGGCGCAACTTGCGATTTTCGAATTTGTAAAAAGCGCGATTTCGTGCGTGTATTTGCTGAACAACGTTTACGAGCCTTTTTACAAATGGGCATACCGCGGCATGCGGGAACTCACCATTCTGTCCGATGTCGAAACGGCGTTGTCGTTCCTTACCGAATGCGGAAATTCGACAAGCGAGGCAAAACTCAAAAACGAAATTATTGCAGACGTTTCGGGGAAAATCATTGCCGAGTTCCGCGCGCAAAAAATATCCGACGAAGACGGGCAAAATCTTGACAAACACGCGTTAAGTATCAACGATAAAATCAAAGACGTGAGCCTCAGAAATTCGTCGATTTTTCTCGGGCTGTAACGCCGAAAATTTTTTTGCTTAAAACAAAAAACCGCCGTTTCGGCGGTTTTTGCGTTTTATCGTCAAAAATATGACGGTAAAGTTATTTTTCGTTTGATAAATACGTTGTGAACATACTCACGAGAAGTTTCACCTTATCGTGCAACGATACGTCGTCAAAGCCGACGTTGCCACGCATCGTGAGCCTTTGAGACAGGCTGATAAGCGACTGCGTCGCCGCAAAATAAAAGTCCTGAAAACTGCCGATGTCCCTGACCGTATTGTCGGAAAGTCCCGTCTTGTACGCGCTCTCAAACATTTTGTAAATTTCAAGCAGGATTGCGTCGTATTCCTTTCTTTCTTCCCGCGTCGCGTCTTCCGTCATCAGAAACGAATCGAGCGACAGCAAAAACTTTGAAAACGACTTTTCGTTCACGACAAGCCACGAAAAATACTTTGTAAGCACGACGATCTGGTCATATCCGCTTTCCGACAGATTTTTTTCATAAACGACACGCAATTTATCGCGTTTGTCCTGCCATATGGACACGGCGCATTCCATAATCAACGCCTTCCTGTTTCCGAAGTAACGATACACCGACGCCACGCCGAAATCGGCTTCTTTTGCAATGTCCGCCATCGAAACGCCCGTGATCCCGCGTTCCAAAAAAACTTCTTTTGCCTTTTCAAGCACGTAATTTTTGTTTCTTTCTTTCGCTCCCATATTTCCTCCTTTTCATAAAAAACTTGTTGATAGTTTGCCTATCAAAATGAACTGTTTTTCTTAATTTTATTTTTTAAACCCTAAAAATACCTAAATTCCGCCGTGTAAAAGGGTTTTTTTGAATTTTTTTATGATTTTCGGATTACGATTTTTCCGCTGAGGTTGCGAAAAAAGAAAAGATATTATAAAATACGATTGAGGTACCTATGAATATCAACGACCAAATTTTTTATAAGGCGGAACTCCTGACCAAAGGTATGCGCGCAAGCGACAACGCAAAAGCCATATTATATAAGGAATTTCCCGACTTCTTCACAAAAGGAATAATGCACAGCCTGAACGTAAGGTTTTCGGAAACGAATTGCAACGTCAGTATCGCCGACGACTTCGCGCACGAATCGCCCTATCTTCTGGATGAAAAGGACGGCAATTTTTTTATAACGGACGGAAAAAACAGTTTCCCCGTTTCGTTTTTCGGCGCGCTCCCACACACCGGCACGGTCGTGGACGACTTTGCAAGACTTCACTCCAAGGGCTGCGTTACGATCTGGCCGAACAGTAATTGCTGTTATGACAGGGAAAACGAAAAATGCAGGTTTTGCAGTATCGTGAAAGAGCGCGAAACTCCGCTTGACGCCGACATCCTTGCAGATTCCATAAAAAAACTTTTTGAACTGTCAAAAGACAATATGCTCAACTTTTCGGGCGGTACTTATAAAAACCCGGACGTCATGGCGGATTACTGGATTGACCTTGTCAAAAAAATCCGTGCGTTTTCGGACGCGAAAATCGCAATCGAGTTTGCCCCGCCGTCCGACCTTGAAAAAATCGCAGCGCTGAAAAATGCGGGCGCGGACGTCGCGATAATGAATCTGGAAGTCGCAAACGACGAATTAAGGAAGAAGATTTGCCCGGGAAAATCGAAAATTTCGTACGAGCATTATTATAAGGCGTTTGAAAAAGCGGTGAGCGTTTTCGGGTGGGGACAGGTATCTTCCGTGCTGATTGCGGGTGTCCAGCCGAAAGAAGACATTATGGCGGAATGTGAAAAAATGGCAAAAATCGGCGTGTTCCCGACGGTTATGCCCATTCGTCCGCTTGACAACGCGCCCGTCGACATTTCGACAAGGTGCAAAACGCAGGATCTTATCGAAATCGCGACGCATTTGTCAGACCTTCTCGTGAAATACAATCTGGACTTCAAAAAACAGGAAGGCTGCACGAAATGCGGCGGCTGCTCCATCGAAAACGATTGTTATCGCAAACAACTGCAATCGAATAATTAAAACACACTTGCGTTTTACTGTCGGTATATCTGTCATTTTGACATTTACGCCGACTTTTTTGCGTTTTTGAGCCGGTTTTACACGCTCTTGTGTGTCATACTGACACAAGTTTGATATTATTATACTTTTTTATCTCTTTGTAAAAAAGTTGTTTACATTAAAAATGCACTATGGTATAATTTTTGTATAAAATTTTTTAGGGTGACACTTATGTCAAAATATATTATGGCCTACGACGTAGGCACGACAGGCATCAAAACTTGTATTTTCGAAATCGATAAGGACTTCAAAATTCTGGCGTCAGCAACCGAAAGCTACAAGCTTTACGTTTACGACGACGGCGGCGCGGAACAGGATCCCGACGAATGGTGGGCGGCAATGTGCTCCACAACGCGCGTCGTACTTGAAAAATCCGGCATTTCCCCCGACAAAATCGCAGGCGTTTCTTTCTGCTCGCAGGCACAGGGGCTTGTCCTTGTCGACAAAGACGGCGTCGCAATCCGCAGAGCCTTTTCTTATATGGATCAGCGCGCGAGAAAGGAAATCAAGGAAGGCATTTCCTATGGGCTTCAAATCGCAGGCGCAAATATTTTCAAACTTATCCCCGCGCTTATGATTACGGGCGCGGCACCCGTCAGCGTAAAAGACCCCGTCTGGAAATATAACTGGGTGAAAAATAACGAGCCCGAAAACTTTAAGCGCGTTTACAAATGGCTGGACGTAAAAGAGTATCTCATCTGCCGTCTGACCGGCGAATTCGTCATGACGTACGACAGCGCGTTCGGCACGCTTTTACTTGACCTTAAAAACAAGTGCATCAGCAAAAAAATGTGCAAAATGTGCGGCGTGAATTACGACCACCTGCCAAAACTTATCGCGTCGTCCGACTGCGCGGGCGAAATCACCGAAAAAGCCGCGAAAGAACTTGGGCTTGTCAAAGGCATCAAAGTCTTCGGCGGCGGTATGGACGCTTCTCTTATCGGCGTCGGCGCGGGTAGCACGGAACTTGGCGAAACTCACATTTACAGCGGCACTTCGGGCTGGGTTTCAACCGTTACCGACAAATCCGCCGTGGACGTAACCACAATGATCGCGGCAACCGTCGCGGCGCAACCCGGCAAATTCAACTACTTTGCGGAACTTGAAACCTCGGGCAAGTGTCTGGAATGGGTGAAAGACCATATCGCCCTGGACGAAGTCGGCATTTACATTCAGAAAAAGCACGTCGCGGAAGATTTTGAATCCAAATATCTCAACCTTTATCAATATATGACAACCGTCGTCGACGATATCCCCGCAGGCTCGGGCGGCGTAATTTTCACGCCCTGGCTGCACGGCAACCGTTGCCCGTTTGAGGATCCGAACGCACGCGGTATGTTCTTCAACATTTCGCTTGACACCGGAAAAACCGAACTTATCCGCGCGGTGCTGGAAGGCGTATGCTATCACAAACGCTGGATGCTGGAAGCAAGCGAAAGGAAAGTCAAAACGTCAGACGTCATTCGTTTTGTCGGTGGCGGCGCGCTGAACGACTTTACCTGCCAGCTCCTTGCCGACATCACGGGACACACTATCGAAACGGTTGACAGTCCGCAAAACGTGGGCGCGGTCGGCGCGGCGGTATGCGTTGCAATCGGGCTTAACCTGATTCCTTCATTTGACAAAGTTAAGGACTTTATCCCCGCAAAAAAGACGTTTAAGCCCAATTTGAAGCTGAAAGCGGAAGTTTACGATAAGGGCTTTGAAGTGTTCAAAAACCTTTATAAGGCGAACAAACAGAACTTCGCGCTGCTTAACGGCAACCACAAATAATAGTTATATCGCACAAGACGGACGCATCCCTGCGTCCGTTTTTATTTTGTTTTTATCGTATATAATTATTTTTATTATTATATAAGCAAAAAAATTTTTGAAAATGTTTGTTTTTTGCTTTACAAAACCTTTTTTATATGGTATTATCCATTCATAACACTTTATTACGCTAAATTACTAACGCGTTAAACCGAGGTAAAAATATGAAAAAGAAAATCACCGTTATCGTTTCGATTATTTCAATAGTTTTCGTGATGGCGTTTGCGCTTGCAGCCTGCAACAAGGAAACAAAACCCGGCTACACCGCACTCTCGGCGCAGGCAGACGTTTTCAAGGAACTCAACTCCAAAACCGCCGACGTTGGCATAATGGACTACACGATGGCGAACTATCTTTTAAGCGTCGACTCCGCAATGGCGAAAAATCTGACGATCGCCGACGTGGAATTTGAAAAGGAATACTACGGCATCGCTTTCAGAAAGGCAGCCGACGGCAAATACAACGCGCTCACCGACCTTGTCAATAAGACGCTTTCCGAACTTAAAGACGCCGACTACAAAACAATCGCCGACAAATACGGCATTTCCGCGGCAACGCTCGACCTTGCCTACACCGCACCCACGGGCGAAGCGGACAATACGGAACTTGACTATATCAAAAACAAAGGCAAAATCGTCATCGGATTCACCTTGAACGCGCCCATGGCTCTCGGCGAAGGCGACAAAACGACGGGCGGTTTCGACACCGACCTTGCAAAAGCGGTCTTTGCAAAAATCAGCGAGAAAGTCGGCAAGAAAATCGCGGTTGAATTCAAACTTATCGATTGGGGCAAGAAGGAATCCGAAATGGAAGCAAAAACCATCGACTGCGTATGGAACGGTCTGACCGTAACGCCGGCGCGTGCCGCACAATGGTCTCTGACGATGAACTACCTTGAAAACAAACAATGCGCCGTCATCAGAAAAGCCGACAAGGATAAATACAACTCCTACGACGCTTTGAAAAAAGCGCGCATCGTGGCGGAAGACGGCTCGGCAGGCGAAGACGCCGCAAAAGAAATTCTCGGCATAAAATAATTAAACAAAAAAATACTTTTTCGATTTCGCCGTGCAAACGGCGAAATCTACCTTTTTTACGGACTTATAAATATGGTTTTATCGGCAGCAACAATTTCATTTTCGGAAGTGACGAGGCAACTTTTCACGGGGTTCGGGACGACGTGTCTTCTGTTTATTCTGACGCTTGTCCTGTCCGTGCCTTTGGGGCTTATCGTCTGCTTCGGCTCGATGTCGAAGTTCAAACCGCTTCAATATCTTTCAAAACTTATCGTATGGATTATCCGCGGCACGCCGCTTATGCTTCAAATCATCGTGGTATTTTACGTGCCGGGGCTTTTGTTCGATTATCCGATGCAATCGCGATTTACGGCGGTACTTGTGGCGTTTGTGATAAACTACGCCTGCTACTTTTCGGAAATTTATCGCGGCGGGATCCAGTCGATACCGCGCGGACAAACGGAAGCGGCGGCGGTCTTAGGCATGAAGAAATCGCAGGCATTCTTTTACGTAACCCTGCCGCAGGTCGTGAAGCGCATTATGCCCCCGATGTCCAACGAAATAATCACGCTTGTCAAGGACACGTCGCTTGCGCGCGTCATCGGCGTTGTGGAACTCATCAAATTCAGCGAGCAAATCGTCAACAATTACGTCGTGTTGTGGCCGCTTTTCTATGCGGGTGTATTTTATCTCGTATTCAGCGGACTGCTCACTCTTCTTTTCCGCTACATCGAAAAGAAACTGGACTATTATAAGGTATAAAAAATGGCAATTCTGGAAGTTATAAATCTGAAAAAATCGTTCGGCGCGCAGGAAGTGCTGAAAGGCATAAATTTTGAAATGGACAAAGGCGAAGTCGTGGTGATTATCGGCTCGTCGGGCAGCGGAAAGACGACGCTCCTTCGGTGTCTGAACTTTTTGGAAACCGCCGACGACGGACAAATTATCGTTGACGGCGAAACTCTTTTCGACGGCGCATGCGACAAAAACGAAAAATACAACGACCTTCGGAAAAAGCGGCTGCACTTCGGACTTGTGTTCCAGCAGTTCAATTTGTTCCCGCATATGAACGTTTTGAAGAACGTGAAAATATCTGCGGAACTACTGGCAAAAGACAAGATAAAACAGCAAATTAAGGAGTTAAAACAACAGAAAGTGCGCGGTAAAGCGTTGAGTTTGCAAAAAAAGCAACTTAAAGAAGCCGAGTTTTCGGCAATCGACGCCCGCGCGAAAGAGACTCTTTCAAAGGTCGGGCTTCTGGACAGATGCGCGGCATACCCTTGCGAACTTTCGGGCGGACAACAGCAGCGCGTCGCAATCGCAAGAGCCCTTGCGCTCTCCCCCGATATCTTGTGCTTTGACGAGCCGACGTCCGCGCTCGATCCCGAACTTACGGGCGAAGTCCTGAAAGTCATAAAGGGGCTTAAAGGCGACAGCACAATGATTATCGTAACGCACGAAATGGACTTTGCAAGAAAGGTTGCCGACCGCGTCGTGTTTATGGCGGACGGCGAAGTCGCCGAATACGGCACGCCCGACGAAATCTTCGACAATCCCAAAACCGAGAAACTGAAAGCGTTTTTGTTGAACTCCACATCGACGTTTGAATAAATTGTAAGCGCTTTTGCTTTTCATTTTTGAAAATATTTGTATAATAACGTTTATGAACAACGTTGAAAATCACAAGAAAAACAAAGAAATCGCGACGCTTGGGATAACGCTTGCCCTTGTCGTCGTGTTGCAGGCTCTTGCGGAAATCATACAAAAATTCGGGCTGCCGATAAGTTTTGCGCTGGGGCTTATTCCCGTCTTTGTTTGCGGACAGGTTTACGGCGTGAAATTCGGCGCGATCTCGGGCGGCGTATTCGGGCTTGTAAGTTTGTTTATCGCGCTTATTTATTCGGGCAGTATTCCCATGTACGCCGTTGCGATAAACCCGCTCGTATCGGTGCTTCCGCGCATATTGTGCGGCACTGTCTGCGCGCTCGTATACAAAGGACTGAGCAAGGCGGCGGCGAAATCGACAAAACCGCGCACCGAAAAACAAAACCGCGCCGTGAACTTTGCAATCGGCTGTTTTTCAACGATTTGCGGCGTTATCACCAACACGATATTGTTCCTTTCAATGTTTCTGGCGTTCGCGCACGGCAAAAACTACGACGGACTTGTCATAAATTTCAAGTGGCTTTTGTCAAGCGTGATTGCAATCAACACCGTTGTCGAACTTTGCCTGTTTGCGGTAATCGTGCCGTCGATAACCGTGGTTTTGAATATTATAGAAAACAAACGTCAAGATGAAAACGGCGAGAATTAGCGCCTTTTCGGGAGCATTTTAAGTTTTCGGGGGATTTTAACTCTCGGAAGATTTTTCAAATTAAAAACCCTCGCGATTTTGCGAGGGTTTTTTAGGTTTTATTCTTTCTCGTCGTTTGCGGTTTGTTCTTTTGCGGTTTGTTCGTCCGATGGCGGATTTTGTTCGTTTTTTGGGGTATTTTGTTCCGTTTCGGGCAGCGCGTCCGTTTTCTTTTTGCGGCCTATCAGCTTTTCAAGTTTCGGGAAAAGCGGGGTGTAGTCGAAAACTTTGTCAAGCCCTTTCCCGATTACCGCGATTATCGGGGCGTTTATCAACGTCGTGACAATCGTCCCAAGCCCCAGACTATGATAACTAGTCGTGGCGATATTTTTCCAGTCAAAGGTATTCGCGTCCCTGAATATCGTAAGAGCAAGCACCACGGACAGCACCAGAAAAGACAAGTCGAAAACGAGTTTCACCCTGTTTATTTTCAGGGAATATCTGTCGGACAGTTCCGCAACGAAAAGTTCGTGCACTTGCAGCGGCATATACGTCCTGAAAAAGCACGCCACGCCCGCCGCCGTCATCACGTCGCCCGCGATAAGCATAATCCATTTTAAGTACGCTTCCGTGAGCACGACGTTTTTGAAAACCAGCATCCACATATCCATCACGTAGCCGTATATCACCGCCACCGCAAACGCCAGCAGGTATCGCCAGTTCACCCGTTGCACGACGGCGCACATTATAAGGAGAATCGCGCCCTGCACAAGATATTCGACCGTGCCCACCGATACTGCCCACAGCGGTCTTATCGCCTCGTACACGATAAACGTCGGCGCGGCAATCATCGAAACTCCGAGATCGGCTTTCTTGCTCATCGTCACGCCAAGCGCGACAAGGAATATGCCCAGCACCCACATAAGTTCCGCGGTCTTCGGGATTTTTTTAAGCGTTTTTTTCATTTGTTCACCTTAAATTTTCTCACGATATATTATCACCGCGGGGGAAAAGTTGCAAGCGATTTTCAAAGAAATATGCGCCCTTTCGGACGCATACTTTGTTTTTTGAGATGGGGCGCGGTTATTGCCACGTTCCGTTGTTGTAATTATAGGTTTTGTTTGTCGCCGCCGCAACCGTCGAGTTGTCCGCGTTTACAAACACCAGCGATTTGGTTACGCCGCATATATCGTTGAACGTAAATACGATATATATTCCGTTCCTTACCATAGTTCCTTCTCCTTCCGCCGAGTGAACACCGCTTATCGTGGCGTTTGCCCCGACCGAAACCGCGCCCGCGTTATCCGACGTTACGTTTCCGCCGAGTGCGCCGTTGACGTTCATCGTGCCGTTTACAATAAGTTTCGCGTCGCCGCGGCTTGCGCCCGGATACGGGTAAGTCGAAATATCGGTGAACGATTTATCGTACATAACGAGTTTTCCGTTAAGGTTATATATGCCGCCGCTTTCAACGGTAATCGTTGCGCCCGGCAATGCTTTGAACATATAGCTTTGCGTAAACGTTGCGCCGTTTTTGAGCGTAATGTCGGTACGTCCGTCAATCGGGAAGAAAACTTTTTCTGATGTCATATTTACGGTCTTCTTTATCACTTTTACGCTTAATGACGTGTAGCCGTCTTTAATCTCGTCAAACAAATCAAACCTTACTCTGTCACCGCTCATCGATTTTATGATTTTGCTGTTGTTCCCGACAAGTCTGAACAATCCGCTTGAAGCGTTGCTTGCATCGGAAGAAATAAAAGTAAGAATCGCCTCGTTAATTTGTGCGGGTACTTTTACGAGCCCTCCGAGCTGTTCCAGTTTTCCGGTTGCTATCTTTGCGTAACCTTGCAATTTGCTCCCTTTGTTTATTGTTATTCTTGATTGAATTGATCTTAATTCATATTGGCTGAACGGGAATTGTGTAGGATTGTCGATTTTAAGATTTCCGGAAATGGCAAGCGACGCTCCGTCAATTTTATCGTTGCCGATGTACCTTACCGCGGATTGCGTTCCGCCCATCCAACCCGAAAGATACAGGTTTTCAATCACGGTCGTGTTGTTTGCGGAAATATCGCCGTTTCCTTTGATATATCCGTACACTTCAAGCGTTGCGTTGTTGAGCGTAATCGTGCCGCCTAAACTTATTTCGCAATAGTTGCCCGAGACCGCATTTTGTTTTTGCCCTGCCGCTGTTGTTCCAGTTTGTGCGCCGACGATAAGTTTTCCGTTGACGATAACTTCAATGCCTTCGGGGATAACGAGCGTCTTATAAAGTTTCGCAGTTCCCGTAAGCGCGGCGGTTGCCTTGTAGTTGGCACTTCCGTCTTCGCCCGCGCCGATATGACCGACGGTGTCGTTCTCGTTAAACGGCAGAAGCAGCGTTACGCCCGTTTTGACGGTTTTGAATTTTACGTCGTTATAAAGCGCGCCTGCGATTTCTTGCGTTGCAAACGCCGTGTCGTTCAAAACGAAAATCGTTTGTCCGCTTGTCGCGACGTCAAGTGCGTCTTCGATTGTGTAATAGTTGTTGCCGACTTTCACGCCCTTGACCTTTGCGTAAACGACGTTGTCGGACAAAGCGAAGTTGTCCGCCGTAAGCGTCGCGGTTGTTTTGTGCGTGCCTGCCGCAGAAAACATATTCTTTTCAAACGTCAGGGTGTAAGGCTCCGTTACTTCGATGTTATTGTACTTCACGGTCGTGCCGATTTCGTGCGACGCGCCGTTATAAATGAACTCAAAAAGATTTTGCGCGAGCGTTACCGTCGCCTTTTGAAGGTCGAGCGTTACCTTCGTTTCATAGTCTTCGTAGTTTGCAGAGTCCATATTGTACTTCGCCGCATACTCCGTCTTTGTGCAAACGGGGGTTTCGCCCGGGTTAACCCAAGTGAAGCCTTCCGAAAGCGCGTAATTTCCAAGCGTTTTGTCGGGAGCGTACGTGCCGGAAAGAGAAAGCGCGGGAGCCGCCGTGTATCTTGCCTTATTGATGACGATTGTTTTTTCGTTATTCGTCAGGATATAGTTGTCGTCCGCCACGGTTACCGTATAAGTGCCCGCGGTTTTGAACTCGCAAGCCTTGCCGTCTTTTGTGAATATAAGGCTTGCGGTTTTGCCGTCGTACGTTGCCGTGGGCAAAGTCTGTCCGTCGGGGCTATAAACGTAGTTTTCCGCAATAGTCCAGGCGACTTCGGCAGTCTTTTTGTTTATCGTGAGTTTGCCGGTGACAAAAGTTACGTTATAGTTATCGCTTGCGGTAAGTCCCGAAACGGAAATATCGTATTCGCCGACATCCGTGCCTGCGCCGCTGTAAACCGCTTCGCCCGAAAGCGTTTCGCCATCTACAAGCCCCGTGACGGTGTACTCAAACTTGGGCGTTTTGCCGTAAGTTATCGTGACGTCGTTAACCTTTACTGTGACCGCTTTCTTGTTTATCGTAAGCGTAACGCTTCCTTTTTCTTCCGCGAGGGTGTCGTTGTCAACAACCTTAAAGTATATCTTGTACGTGCCCTCGTTTGTATATTCGGGCGAAGAATTAAGCGTGCAACCGTCTGCGGTCGTGCCGTACGTTATCGTGTAGTTTTTGCTTTCGTCGGTCTTTTTGACCAAAACGCCGTGCGGCTGCCCGTCGTACGTCAGCGTAACGTCCGCGAAATCTATTGCGAAGGTGACCTCTACAAACTCAACGCTCATTTCGTACGAAATCACGTAGCAACCGGCGTTCGTAACGACAAGGTTTGTTTTGTCGAAGTCCGTTGCGGTATAAACGCCTGCGACGTCCTTTGTTATCGTGACGTGTCCCGTGACGGTATCGCCCGCAACAAGTCCGATTTTGTCAAGGTGTTCTGCCTCGACCTTGTATGTTTTCCCGACCGCAACGGTCGCCGTATTATTGAGTTTTATCGTAAGATCCTTTGTGCCGACGTTGAACGTTGTGCCGGTTGCGGTGATTGCATAGTTTTTGTTTTCCGCGGCTTCGGGGTTAAACTTAACGCTTGCGGTATATAATACGCCGGGTTTTGCGCCGACGGTATAATTGGTTTCAAGTGCGTATACAAGGCTGTCGCCTACAAGCACGCCTTCGACCGATGCCGACAAATCGGGCACTTTATCGCCGTATATGATGTCGTTAACCGGTTTTATCGTGATTGTCGCCGCTTTTTTATTGACCTTGAATTCGACCGTGTTCACGGTGATATTGTAAAACTTCGTCTTTTCGCCCGAAAGGGTTACGGACGCCGTATACGTACCCACGTCGAGTTTTTCTGCAAATTCCGTTTCGGTTCTCGTGAAGTCACTTTCCTTGTCCGAAAGTTTCAACCCATCGAATTTATAAGTTATTTTGGGCAGTTCGTCGCCATACGTGAGTTCGGTTTTGTCCGACTTAACGGTCACCGTAAGGTTCGCCTTATTAATCGTAATCGTGCCGACGGTTTCAACATTAATTTCATAGTTTTTGTCGGGATAATTTTTGTATAAGACCGAAATATCCACGTTTTCGATATTGTACGTGCCGACGTTATTTGCAACGTTGCCCGTTATCGAGGTCATCCCTAAGTGCAATTCGTATTTGCCGCTTTCAATCGTGTACGTTTCGCCGTTTATGGTTGCGGTAAGGCTCGGCAAATTATCGCCGTATGTCAACGTGTCATCGTCGGGTGTAACGGTGGCGGAAACTGTCGCTTTTTTTATCGTTACCGTGATTTTTCCCGACGTGTACGGGTTGTAGTTGTCGCCCCTGTACACTCTTACAAAGTAATCGTATTCGCCGCAGTCGAGCGCCGACAAATCAACGTTTTGAAGCGGGAATGTTGTGCCGTCGGTGCCGTATGTTACGACGTCGTCCGCACGAAGTCCGCTTATTGCGATTTTGGCGGTTTTATCGCCGTACGTCATTGTGACGCCCGTTACCTCAATGCCCGAAATGTCCGCGCGGGATACGATAAGCGTTTCGCCTGCAAATTCTTTTTCGACAGAGCCGCAGTTTTCCATTGACGCGACGATTTTGACGTTTGCCAGATATTCGCCCGCATCAAGGTTTTGAAGGGTGAGCGACGATTCGGTTGTTTCTTCCGTCTTATAAATAACGTTATCTTTATTTATTGTCCATATATACTTATAAGTAACGCCCGCGTACAAAGTGGTTCCCTTATTCGGCATTACACTAAATTCGGCGGTGTTGCTTTCCGTAAACGTGAAGTCCGCAGGGGTATTAACCTTGAAATCGCCGATTGCGGAATCCAAAAGCCTTAATTTCAGCGTAAGCGTAAAGTTTTCAGCCGGCATTGTCGGCAAATCGAGCTCGTCGATTCTCGTTCCGTCCGCTTTGTACCAGCCGTCGTAATCCAGAATTTTATCGTCGTACGCCACGGCGCTGTCTGCCGTTTCAAAATGGTCACTGATGGACGCGCCGTACTCGACCTCCGCCGTGTAAACCGTCGTGCCGTCAAAGTTAATAAACGTCAGCGTGAACTTCTTTGTTTCAAACTTTGCGTTGACGATAAGGTCGCTTGTGACGTTGTCGAACGGTTTGTCCCATCCGACGAACTTTTCAGTTGGGGTATCGAACACGTTCGGCGCAGTTGCGGCAAAGCCGTGTTTCACCCTTTCGTTTTTAATCATCGTTTCGCCGTTTTTGAAAGTGACCGTATACTCGTTAAGTTCGTACACGGCGGAAACTTCAATATCTTCCGTCACCTTTGAAAAGTCTTTGTCCCATTTTGCAAAATGCATGCCTTCGGGCGGCGAAAGCCTGGCGGTATCGGGCGCGATCGCGGCGGCTTCGTATTCCACCGTTTGGGTTTCAAGCACCTTTTCGCCGTCCTTAAACGTCACCGTGAACGTGTCGACGTCGTACACCGCGTTTATCGTAAGGTCGCTTGTGACCTTTGAAAAATCTTTGTCCCATCCTTTAAAAGTCTTGCCGTCCTGTTCAGGGACTTCGGGTGCGGTTGCGGCAGAGCCGTGTTGCACCTTTTCGGTCTTCAAAACGGTTTTGCCGTCCATAAACGTTACGGTATAACTGTTTATCGTCCACTTGACATAAACCGTATCGCCGTTTTTGACTTTGGAATCCTTTGTAAGCGGCTTCAAAAAGTCCGCGTCGCGATACAGTCTTCCGGTGTATCCTTCTTTTTGAAGACTGAGCGTGAATAAGTCGGAAAACACGACGTTTTCCTTGTAAATGCTGCCGTCTTCGTCTTGGATTTTCACAATCACTTTCGTTTGTCCGTCTTTGTCAGCCACGTTGCTTTTGTTGCATGCAAACAGCGTAACAAGCCCTATTAAGAGCACGATACACACGAGCATTGTTTTTAATCCTTTTTTGCTCATTCAACATCCTCCGCTACCACGGGATGAATTTTCATCCCTTGGTTTCCTTGGTTTTTTATGCTTTCCTGCCATGACAGGTTTCTGCTCGATTTATTATTATAAAGGTAAAATCTGAAATCGCCCGCGCCCGCAGCCATAGGCAACATTTTGCCCTGCTTTTGGATATTCTCGTCCTTGCTGTTTTCAAGCACCGAGATATTGACGTCGTACACGCCGAACTGCTTTGTTTCGTCGTTCGCTTCCGTCAGGTCAAGGTACGAATAGTTATATCCGCCGCCGTAAAACGCTATGCCGCCGTGGACGTATTCCGTCCCGCCGACGTTCAGGATTATATCGCGGCATTCCGACTTTACCTTTGCGACTTCTTTCATCATTTCCGCAACGTTCATCGAAAGCCAGTCGTTTGCATCGCCGGTAACTTCGATAAGCGTGCTGCTGTCAACGTTTGAAAGGTTTTTCCAGTCAAGCATTTTCACGTCGCCGACAATGCGAAGCGCCGACGCATACGAAGTCGCCGCGCAATCTTTCCACGTCGTTATCGTGTCGCCTAGCAAGAATTCGCCCGAAAAGTGCGTTTCCATACCGACCGAGAACAACCCCGACGTTTCGAGCACCGAGTTTTTAAGCGTAACGTCGTTGATAAGGTAATTGTCGTTGAAGTATTTGTCCGTCTTGTTGCTCTCGCTGTAAGGCGAATACGGATTGTTGTTTGCGTCAAGAAGTTTTCTTTGCACTTCGTTTGTCTGTTTCAGCGCGCGGTTGCTGCCGATTTTCAATATGAATTCGCGCGCGTTTGAGAGCACGCAACTTTCAATATGCACGTTTATCTTCTCGTCTTGCACGTTAAACGCCGATTTGTCTTCAACAACGGGGCTTCCCATTGTAGATCCGCCCGCAAAAATTCTGACGACGGTGCGCCCGTTCGACACGCGGCTATTCAACAGTTTTGCGCTTTTTGCGATTTCAAGCGTGGTGCCGACGTAGTTGAGTTTCGACAAGTTGAATTGTCCGTCTTCTTCAAGAAGGCTATCGTCGCTGCAACCTTTTAAGACGACGTTGTTTATAAGCACGTTGTCCGTCCTTACAAGGAAAGAAATGTTGTCCTGTCCTTTGACGCTTGCGGACGATATCGCGACGAAATTCAAAGGTCCTTTGAAAATTTTCGGAAGCCCCGTCGCGTCCTTGCACTGCGTGAACTTGTCGGCGTTGATTTCAAAGCCGTTGCCGTAAACGTGGTTTTTGAACTCGATAAGGTATTGGACTTTCTTGTTTTCGTCGTTTTTGTCGATGTTATCAAGATACGTTTTGTCGTACGTGGTTATGAATTTTTTGACGTCTTTTTTGAGTTCGTCCTCGGTCATAGCCGTGCCGTCTTTTTTGACGCCCAGCATCACGTCGCTTGTCAGCACGACGATATGCCCGGCTTCGGTCACCGTTTTCAGTTCCTCGTAATTGCCGACGTTTCTGCCGTCTTTGACCGCACGAAGTCTGATTTTCGCGCAGATGTTCGTGCCGAAGTATTGGTTATAGTTTTTGAGTTCCGCATTAAGCGTGGTAAGCCCCGTGCCCGTCGCCCTGATTTCCGCAGAAACCGCGTCGGCGTTCGTCGCCGGTTGCGCCTTGCAGGAAAAGAGCGAATTATCGTCGGAAAACGCGACGTTCATAAATTCGTCCGTGAACGTTTCGGCGCCCGCTTCCGTGACAACCCTTACGAAAATCGTCCTTGTGTCCGGTCTTCCTTTGGGGTTTTTGCCGCCGATTGTCAGTATGTTTTCGATGCCGTACTCTTTCGCGCTGTCCGCAAACTCCATCGAATACACGTTGGGCACGACGCGAATTGTCTTTTCGATTTCTTTGATGACTTTTCCGTCGTGCTCGGCAGTGATTTTGATTTTGGCAAAGCCCCTTTTCGTTGCGGTAATAGTTGCAAACTGCCCGTGTTGTTCAAGGGTTATTACGTCTGCGCCGTCGATTATTTCAAATTTCACGTCCGCATCGTCATCGCTTTCGGAATATGCGACGTAGGTGACTTTCGTGTTGTTTTTTTGCTTGATTTCGTCGCCTTCGCCGTCATAATACGACGTACGCACGTCAAGGTTATATTCGGTAAACTCCAAAGAAAAGTCCGTTGCGCCGACCTTTCCCGAAATTTCTTCGTTCGAAAATTCTTTGTCAAAAGACAAGGTCAATACGAATTTGTTTTCGGAAATCCTTTCGATTCCGCTTGCCGTGACTCCTTCGGGCAAAGTAAGGTCGGATATTTCAAGGGCGTCGTTTTTGCTTTCGACGAAAAGTTTTGTCGTTGTTGCGTTATTTTTCACGGTGACTTTCGCGCCGCTGCTTTTTCCGTTGACCGCAAAGCCCGTGCTGTCGGTATCGACGTTGACATTGACGGTCAGCACTTTTTCAAGCCCTTCTCGTCCTTCGGGACAAGTAATTCTGACCTGCGTCTCGCCCGAAAACAGCGCCTGCGCCACGCCCGTGACGGCGTTGAGTTTCAGAATGTGATTGCCGCCGATTTCTTCAAAAATCCTTGTTTCGCCCGAAAGGTTTTCGGGGTAAAGTTTTGCACCGAACACATAGTCGCCGCCTTCAATTTCGACGATTTCGTCGCCGACTTCAATTTCGACGATTTCGCCGCCGTCTTCAATCCTGTTGACAAGCGGAGATATTTTCAACACTTTCGTGGAATATGCGGAAACTATGACGCTGTCCTTAAATCCTTTTTCGGCGGAAATCGCCGTGATTTTCACCTTTCCTACGACGTTTTCTATATGAAGTTTTCCGTCGATTATTTTAAAACCTTCGGGGGCTTCGTCGCCGCCGACGCCCGATATTTCAAACGAATATTTCTGATTCCTTGCGTTGACGGGCTGCACCTGCGCCAAAAACGCGATGGGGTCGTAATCGGCAACGTCCACGTCGATAAACCCGTCTTCGTTCTGCGTCGTGATTTGTATGCCCGTCACGGGAATGTCCGCGTAAACGCCCGCCGCTTTCCCCACGGAGAACAGCGCGATCAGAAACACAATCGGTATTATCATTATAAGCGCGATTATTTTCTTTTTCATATCAATCCCCCTCCGTTACTCTGTCAAAGCGGGTTTTTATCCCGATAAGGTAATACAAAAGCGAGCCGACAAACTCCGCCGCCGCGCACACGCTCACGAAAACGTAAGTAAACCAGCGCATATCTTTGCCCCTGACGTTCGACAATACGTTGACGAAAAGGGGTATTCCGCCAAGAATCATCGCCGACACAAGCCCCAGCACGACGATTATCGACACGTTGTTGTTGCTTTCCCTCACGACGTTGTCTTCTTCCAGCGAAAACTGCGGACTGTTCAGATCCTTTCTTGTGGCGTACAGTATTTGCGACAACGCCATCATCGCGCCGACGAAAAACACGAATACGCCTTCGCCCGCCGACACGTATTTCTTTGCAAGAAGCACCGTCGCCGCAATACCGACGGACAAGACCGCCACCGCAAAACTGAGTGCGATTTTCGCGCCCATAATCTCGTTTATCGAAAGCGGCAACGTCTTTTCGACGTAAAACGACTTCCCGTCGCGGCTGACGTTCGTCGCGCAGAACGTGTTCGTAAGCGCGCCGAAAAGCACCGTGAGCAAAATCGCCAGCTCGAAATCGCTCTGAACGAAAACGAGCGACGACAGGAAGTTTTTGCCGATGCCCATACAAAAATATACCATAAGCGGCATTATCGCCGCCACCGTGAAGTACTGCACCGCGTAATCGGGCGTAAACATCACAAGATTGAATTCCTTTTTCAAAAGACTTAAAAACGGCGGGAGTTTTCTTGCCGCGGATTTTTTTGCAAAAATCATTATTGCGCCCGCCGTCGCGCGCGTTTTCATCGCCTTGTTGTACAAAAGCGACGTTATGAGAATGCCGATTGCGCCCGTCGCGACGGTTATCGCCGCAATTATCCCCAGGTTTTTCCAGACGTCCGTTTTCAGTGTAAACGCCGCGATAAAGTTTGCGGGGACAAGGTTTTTCGTCAACGAAATTATCGTCGTCATCGTCTTTTCGGAAAAGAAAAACTTGATTTCGCCCGTTGACATAAGGGTTTTTAAGAAGTCGAGCACCGTCGCATAGCAATAAAACAGCGCAAAAAGCACCAGCGTTACTATCACCAGAAGGCAAACGTACTTCGACGAGAAAAACTTTTTGACGTAATAATACGGCATCGCAAGCACGCTCGACACCGAAAGCGACATAACGGGAATAATAAACGCCGCAAGCAGCCCGAGGATCACGTATCCCGCGCCCTGCTTCGTCACGCTTGCGAACACCGCCACGAACGGCACGAGAATCACAAACGCCGACAACACCTGTTTTGCGTAAATGAAAATGATTTTTGAGTACAGTACGTCCGACGCCTTTACGGGAAGAGTCTGGATAATCATTCTGTCGTCGCTTTCAAAAATCGCGCGGTTTATTGCTACGACGCCGCCGATAACGTCGACCGCGAAAACGAATATAAGGAAGACTGATGCTGGGCGTACTTCTGAAAAAACAGATGACCGAAAAGTTGTCTTATTTCAAGCGTGACAAAAAACGCATCGATATCGTCGGCGCGGTGCTTACGCTTGTGATGACGGCGTTTATTATGCTCGTGAATGAGCGAACCCATCATACATATTTTCTGTTTCATTCCGTGGGAGTATCCCGAAATAAGTTTGTTTATGCTGTCGCCGAGTTTGAATACCCCTTCCAGCTCCTTGATTTTCTCATCGCGCTTTTCATACGGCACGCCGTAAACGTCGCTCATAAAAGAAAGATATTGCATACCCGTCATTTTTGTGAACACCGTGTGATTGTCGGTGACGAAAGAAAAATTGCGTTTTGCATCCACGGGATTTTTCGACACGTCGTAACCCGACACGGTTATCGTGCCGGACGTTATAGGAATCATTCCCGTGATGCATTTAAGAGTGGTGGATTTTCCTGCGCCGTTTGCGCCAAGGATACCGACGACTTCCCCTTCCGCACAAGAAAAGGAGATGTCTTTTACGGCATAATCGGATTTTTTGCCGTACTTTTTGAAAAGATTTTTTACTTCAAGGGGCAACGAGCCGTCGATCGGCGTGCCAAGTGTTTTTTTATTATTTTTCATTGTGTCCCTTATCTTCAAGTAATGTATCGCGTATGCACGCGTGCGTGTTCTAATAAAATTATTAGATACCTTATCATATAACCAAAAAACATATTTGTCAACGATAAAACCGCCCGAAACGCCTTTTGTTTCGTTATTCAACTTTTTGTATAGTATTTGCAAAAAATAAATATCGCCGCTCTTGACAAATAAAAAATATGGTTTTATACTATATTTACATACCCCCGTAGGGTATATTGAAAATTAACGGAGAATAATAAAATGGAAAACGTAAAATGCGCCGAAATATCGTGCGCCGATTGCTGCCGAAAGAAGCACACGCCGCGCGACGAAAAATCTCTCAAATGCCTGAACGACAGGTTAAACCGCATAATCGGACAGTTAAACGGTATAAAAAATATGTTGAACGACAATCGTTATTGCGGCGACATACTCGTGCAGTTGTCCGCCGCCGAAAGCGCGCTGTCGGCATTCGGGTATGAAATTCTGTCCGACCATTTCAAAACCTGCGTCGTCGAAAACGTGAAAGACGGAAACACCGCAATCCTTGACGAGGCGGTTGAACTCATTAAAAAACTGAAATAGTTAAATTATGGAAAAACTTAAATTCAACGTTTACGGTATGAGTTGCTCGGCGTGCGCCGCGCGCGTCGATAAGGTCGTAAGGGAACTTGACGGCGTAAAAGACGTCGCCGTGAACCTTCTCACAAATCAGATGGTCGTCGACTTTGACGAGCCTGCCACTGTCGAAAAAATCGAACGTGCCGTTTCGGGCGCGGGGTATAAAGCCGCTCTTTTTAACGACAAATCGCAAAAAAAGGAAAAAGTCAATCCGCTTATCCGCTCGATAATCCGCCTTGCCGTGTCCGCCGTCCTGCTTATCCCCCTTATGTACGTGTCGATGGGCGGCGTTATGTTCGGCTGGGATATGGGCGCGCTGAACGGCAACCCGATGGGTATCGCTATATACGAACTTGTGTTCTCTTTCGTCATACTTGTCATCAACGGAAAGTTTTTCGTGAGCGGCACAAAGGCGATTTTCCACCGCGCGCCGAATATGGATACTCTTGTGTCGATGGGCAGCGGCATTTCTTTCGTATACAGCGTCGCGCTTATGATTCGCGCAGGCGTAAATACCGCATATCTTCATCATCTTCCGCACACGTTGTACTTTGAGTCGGCGGCGATGATACTTGTGCTTATCACCCTTGGAAAAACGCTGGAAATTTACAGCAAAGGAAAAACTACGTCCGCGATAAAAGGGTTGATGAACCTTGCCCCCGAAACCGCAAGGGTTATTAAGGACGGCGAAGAAAAAGAAATTCCGCTGTCTTCACTTTCGACGGGCGACGCGTTTGTCGTACGCCCCGGCGAGAACTTCCCCGCGGATGGCGTAATATTGTCGGGAAGCGGCTCCGTCAACGAATCGGCGGTAACGGGCGAAAGTATGCCCGTCGATAAATCCGTCGGCGATAAGGTTATTTCCGGCACGACGAACGTCAACGGTTATATCACCGCAAAAGCCACTTCCGTCGGCGGAGATTCCACGCTCGGGCGCATCGTCAAACTTGTGCAGGACGCGTCAGCTTCAAAAGCCCCCATTGCAAAAACGGCAGATAAAGTGTCCGGAATATTCGTGCCAAGCGTCATTTGCGTCGCAATCGTTACTTTTATCGTGTGGATTGCCGTCACGAAAAACTTTGCGACTTCCCTTACGCACGCAATATCCGTGCTTGTCATAAGTTGCCCGTGCGCCTTAGGTCTTGCAACCCCCGTCGCCATTATGGTCGGCAGCGGAAAAGGCGCGAAAAACGGACTTTTGTTCAAGACCGCAACCGCCCTTGAAGAAGCGGGAAAAACGGATATCGTCGTTCTGGACAAGACGGGCACCATAACGAAAGGCACGCCTGTCGTCACCGACGTTTCGGCTTTGTCGGGTGAGTCGGAAGACGAAATTATCGCGCTTTCCGCAAGCCTTGAAAAAGGCAGTTCGCACCCGCTTGCGACGGCGATCGTGCGCTTTTCGGAAGAAAAAAACATAACGGTTTTCACCCCGGAAAAGTTTGAAAACCTTTCGGGACACGGCGTGAAAGGAATCGTGAGCGGCGACGAAATCGTCATCGGAAACGCCACCCTTATGAAAGATATCGGCGCGGCGGCAAACGACGCTTTCCCGACAGGCGAAAAGTTCGCGCGGGACGGCAAAACCCCGTTGTACGTTGCGAAAAACAATAAAATTATCGGCGTCATCGCCGTGTCGGACGAGCTGAAATCAGATAGCGCGGGCGCGATAAAACGAATGAAGGAACAAGGTCTGTTCGTCACAATGCTTACGGGCGACAACGCGCTCAGCGCAAATGCGGTTGCAAAAACCTGCGCCGTCGACTGCGTTATCCCGGACGTTCTTCCCGACGAAAAAGACGCCGTTTTGTCAAACCTTCAAAAGTACGGAAAGGTCGTTATGGTCGGCGACGGAATCAACGACGCTCCCGCCCTTACCCGCGCGGACGTCGGCATTGCAATCGGCGCGGGCACCGACGTCGCAATCGACAGCGCGGACGTCGTGCTGATGAAGTCGGAACTTTCGGACGTGCCGCGTGCGATAAGCCTTTCCCGCCGCACCCTTCTGAATATCCGCGAAAACCTGTTCTGGGCGTTTATTTACAACGTCGTGTGTATTCCCATCGCCGCAGGCGTGTTCTCTCCGCTTGGCGTTACGCTGAATCCCATGTGGGGCGCGGCGGCAATGAGCCTTTCAAGCGTATGCGTCGTGCTGAACGCGTTAAGACTTAATCTTATCAACCTTGACAAGCCCGTAAAACACAGGAAAAAAGTCGTGAAAATCGACGTGAACGATATTTCAAAAACCAAAAACACCGAAATTAAAAAAGGAGAACAAAGTATGAAAAAAACATTGAAAATCGAAGGTATGATGTGCGCGCATTGCGTGGCTCACGTGAAATCCGCCCTGCAAAAAGTCGACGGCGTCAAAGACGTCGAAGTGTCGCTTGAAAACAAAACGGCGGTAGTAACTCTTACGTCGGACGTAAACAACGACGTGTTGAAATCCGCGGTAACAAACGAAGGCTACGAAGTCGTCGAAATAAAATAAAAAACCGCCAAAAACCACTATCTGTTCAAAAACAACGCTTTACTTTGTTGTTTTTGAAAGATAAACGCCAAAAAAATATGGGATAACGCTTTTTGCGTTATCCCGATTTTTATTCCGAAAGTTCCGTCCACTCGGTTATCAGCGGATCAAGTTTTTCTTCAATCGTTTTTATTTCTTCTTCGACCGCCATTACTTTTTTGTAGTCGGTGTTGACGGTTTCGTCGTCGAGTTTTGCCTGCGCCCGACTTAGTTCTTCTTCAAGCGCGGTGATCTTTTTTTCCAAAAATTCGACGCGGTGTTTGCGCCGTGCTTCTTCCTTACTTTCGACGTAGCGTTCCCCGCCCGTTTTTTTGGTCTTTTCGGGTTTTTCCTTTGCAACTTCTTCCGCGGTTTCTTTTTCTCTTTCTTCGTACTCGTCGAAAGTGCCGTCAAAGTATCTCACCCCGCCGTTTTCAAACACGATAAGGCTTTTTGCGACGCGGTTTATAAGATACCTGTCGTGCGACACGACGATGACCGTGCCCGAAAAATCCATCAGAAGTTTTTCAAGGGTTTCCTTGCCGATGATGTCCATATGGTTGGTCGGCTCGTCGAGAATCAGGAAGTTGGGACGACGGCGGAATATTTTTGAAAGCGCAAGGCGCACCTTTTCGCCGCCCGACAAATCTTTGACGCACTTGAAAACGTCGTCGCCCGAAAGCAAGAATCCGCCCAGCGTTTTTCGTATTTCCCCGTCGTTAAGTTCCGGAAACTCCGCGCGGAAGTCTTCAAGGACGCTCAACTCGCTTTTCGTTGCGGCAATGGTCTGGTCGAAGTACCCGACGCGCGTTTTCACGCCGAATCGGACGTCGCCCGAAAGCGGCGGAATAAGCCCCGTTATCGTTTTAAGTAACGTAGATTTGCCCGTGCCGTTGCTGCCGATCACGCCGATTTTCTGCCCCCTTTCGACGGCAAGCGATATTTCGCCCAACGGTTTATCGTATCCGAAAACAAGGTCTTTCACAAACAGCGCGTCCCTGACGCTTTCGTACTCGGGCTGGAACGACGATGCAAACGTCGAGGTGTCGAAGCGGCGCGGGGTTTCGACAGTACCAAGTCTTTCGATTTCTTTCAGTTTCGACTGCGCCATTGCGGCTTTCGTCGCCTTGTAGCGGAATCTTTCGACAATTTTTCGGAGCCTGTCGATTTCGGCGGATTTCCATTTTGCGTCTTTAAGCGCTTTGTCGTACGCCTGTTGTTTTTGCGCCAAAAACGCCGTGTAGTTGCCCTTGTATCTTGTCGTGACGCCGTACTCGATTTCGTAAACGACGCCGACGATGCGGTCCAGAAACATACGGTCGTGCGACACGATGACGACCGAATTTTTATAGTTTTTAAGGTATCCTTCCAGCCACTCCACCGCGGCGATGTCAAGGTGGTTCGTGGGCTCGTCCAAAAGTAAAACGTCGGGTTTTTCAAGCAGCAGTTTCATAAGCGCGATTTTTGTGCGCTGTCCGCCCGAAAAGCACGAAAGTTTTTTGTCAAGGTCTTCGGCGGAAAACCCGAATTTACTCACCGCCGTCAGATATTCCTTTTTATAAAGGTATCCGCCGATATTTTCAAACCTTTCCATTGCGCGCGAATACGCGCCGACGTTTTCGTCCGACGGGTTTTCGCTCATTTTGTCAAGAAGGATTTGCAATTTGTTTTCAAGCCCGACGACGTCCTTGTACGCCGACAAAATTTCCTGCCGGAGAGTCAGTTCGTCGTTCAAAGACACCTGTTGAAGATATCCGATTTTCGGCGCGCCCGATATCGAAAACGAGAATTTTTCGTCGCCGGTGCCCGCAACAAGCGGCACTTCCCCGCTAATGCACTTCAATATGCTGGTTTTTCCGGAGCCGTTCCTGCCGACAAGCGCGATTTTTTCCTTGTCCGACACCGAAAAATTTATTTCGGAAAGCACCGTATTGCCGTCGTACTCGACGGAGCCGTTGATAATCTCGATTCTCATACGTCCGATTATACAAAACTTTTGTTAATTTGTCATTCGTTATGAACACAAGATAATAACGCGCTCTTTACATATTTTAAAATCGGTGCTATAATCCTATCAAACGAGGTAATGATAATTATATGGTCGGTTTAACGTCAAACAATTTAATGAACCTTAGCATGGCGGAACGCTTCGATAAGTTCAAAGAAAAAGGCTTCGGCTCGGTCATGATATGGCTCGGTCCCGACGCCAAAGAATCCGCGGACGAACGCGCCACCCTTGCCGAACGCGCGGGACTTTTCATTGAAAACTTCCATTTAAGCTGCGACCACCTGAACGAAATGTGGATCGACTGCAAGGAAGGGGACGAACGCATTTCCCGCTTTAAGGACGAAATTGCGGCAGCCTCGAAACACGGCGTGAAAACGGTTGTCTGCCATCTGACGCACGGCGATTTTCCGCCTTTTGTGTCGACAATCGGCACGAATCGTATCGAAGACCTTGTAAAATTTGCGGAAAACGCAAACGTGAAACTTGCGTTTGAAAACGTCATCACGAAAGACCACGTCACCTACGTTCTGGAAAATTTCAAGTCGCCTTACGTCGGGCTTTGCTATGACGTCGGACACGACCACTACTGGCGTGTTCAGGATTGGCTGGGGCTTTTCGGCGACAGGGTTTTCGCCCTGCACCTGCACGACAATTTCGCCGATAAGGATTCCCACTTCATACCCTTTGACGGCAGCATCGACTGGCAGTACACGCTGCCCCGCCTTGCGAAAACGAGTTACCGCGGCACGACCACGCTTGAAACGAAAGACGCCGCCTACGTTTACGACGCCTCGCCCGATAAATATCTGGAACACGCGTTAAGCGTCGGCAACTATATCGACAAATTCCTTGAAAGCAACCGCTGAACGGCAAAATAAAAAACACAAAACCGCGTTGGTTTTGTGTTTTCTTTTTGATTTTTTGGTTGGTTTTTTTCGGTTTTATTGACCGATGACGGCTTTGATACGCCTGACTCCCGCGGAGCTTGACTGTTCTTTCGTGATTTTGAAAGATTTTAAGTCGCCCGTGTTGTTTGCATGCGGTCCGCCGCAAATTTCCTTGCTGAAATCGCCGATGGTATAAACTTTTACCTTTTCGCCGTACTTGTTGTCGAAGATACCGATTGCGCCCTGCGCTTTCGCTTCGTCAACGGTCATTTCTTCGCACACGACGGGGATATTCTTTTTGATTTGTTCGTTGACAAGGTCTTCAACCGCCTTTATTTCGTCCGCCGTCATTGCACGGTCGAAACCGAAGTCGAACCTTAATCTTTCGGCTGTGATATTGCTGCCGCGCTGACGCGCCTCGCCGCCTAGAACCTTCATAAGAGCGGAATGTAAAAGGTGCGTTGCGGTGTGGAGTTTTGCGGTTTCTTCGGAATTGTCCGCAAGCCCGCCGTGGAATTTCTGTTCCGCGCCCGCCTGCGATTTTTTCTGATGTTCCTTGAACGCGTCTTCGTATCCTTGTACGTCGACTTCAAACCCGTTTTCGTGCGCGAGTTCTTCCGTCATCTCGATGGGGAAGCCGAAAGTATCGTAAAGACGGAATGCGGTTTTCCCGCTTATCGTCTTTGTGGGAATGTGCGTGATGACCTTTTCAAACTCCTTCAAACCTTGTTGCAAAGTGTTGGAAAATCTGATTTCTTCCTTGTCAAGTTCCGACACAATCCTGTCTTTATTGGTCAAAAGATACTGATAAACGTCCTGATATTGCGAAATATACTGTTCCGCAATTTTGGAAAGGGAACGCTCGGGAAGGTCGATGATGCGTCCGAAACGCACCGCACGACGGATAAGTCTCCTAAGAATATAGCCTTGGTCGACGTTGCTTGGCACAATGCCTTTCACGTCGCCGATAAGGAAGGTCGAGGTGCGGATATGGTCGGCGATTATACGCATCGCTTTCGTTACGGTTTCGCTTTCGTCGTACTTGTGTCCCGAAAGATTTTCGATGAGCGCGATTGCGGGTTTGAACAAGTCGGTTTCATAAACCGATTTGTATCCGTTCAGAATGCAAAGCATACGTTCAAGCCCCATTCCCTCGTCGACGTTCTTTTGTTTAAGCGTCGAGAAGGTGCCGTCGGCGTTTTTGAAGTATTGCATAAAGACGTCGTTACCGATTTCGACGTACTTGCCACAGTCGCACGCGGGCGAGCATTCGTCCGAACATTTGGGTTTTCCCGTGTCAATGAACATTTCGGTGTCGGGACCGCAAGGACCGGTAACGCCGGCGGGCCCCCACCAGTTGTTTTCTTTCGGAAGGAAGAAAATGCGGTCTTTGGGGACGCCCATCTTTTTCCAGAATTCCGCGCTTTCGTCGTCGCGGGGGCAGTCTTCGTCGCCCTTAAAAACGGTAACCGCGAATTTGTCTTTGTCAAATTCCAGCCGATTCAGCAAAAAGTCGTACGAGCAGGAAATTGCGTATTCCTTAAAGTAGTCACCGAGCGACCATCTGCCCAGCATTTCAAAAAACGTGCAGTGCGTCGGATCGCCGACTTCTTCGATATCGCCCGTGCGGACGCAGATTTGCACGTCGGTCAGACGGTTGCCCGCGGGGTGTTTTTCGCCGAGAAGGTACGGTACGAGGGGGTGCATGCCCGCCGTCGTGAACAATACCGTCGGATCGTTTTCGGGGATAAGCGACGCGCTGGAAATAACGGCGTGTCCCTTTGATTTGTAGTAGTCGAGATAAATTTTGCGAAGTTCGCTGCTTGTAAGATTTTTCATAAATATCCTTAAATTAAATTATCTTCTGATAAATTGCCCTGAACCCGTGCGGCAATACGCCGAGTTTGATGAGATAGCCTTCCGCGCCGTCGCCCTCGCTGACGGTGAGTTTGTCCGCGCCGAGATATTTCAGAATAAGCGAATACATAAGTATGCCCGGGGCGATAATGTCCGCGCGCTTTTCGGGGAGCCCTTTCACGTGGCGGCGTTCTTCCATCGTCATTTTGCTGATTTTGTCGTACATGTTTTCGATGTCGGAAAGCGTCAGCACCGAGCCGTTGACGACGTTCGGATCGTATGTTTCAAGATGGTTTTTCATCGCTGCCATCGTGGATATCGTGCCGCCGATTGCGACGACGTTGTCAAACGGCGGAATTTCGCCGTATCCCAGAAGACAGTCGTTGATGAACGGCGTCATTTCGATTCTTTCGCGCTCGATTGCGGAAAGCCTGACGATGCCGTACGGCAAACTTTTGGAATATAATATGTTTTCGCCGTCGCCGACCGAAATTTCGGTGCTTGCGCCGCCCATGTCGATAACGCAGCATCTGCCTTTCGTGCTTGCGCCCAAGAACCCGATTTCCGCCTCGGTCTTTTTGTCCAGAATGTCGATTTCAAGCCCGCAAAGTTCCCTGACTCTGTCGACGAACCTGTATTTGTTTTTCGCGGAGCGCACCGCTTCCGTCGCGTAGGCATAGACGTCTTCCGCGCCGTTTTGCATCGCAACGAAATAATACTCCGCAACGGCCTGAGCCGTACGTTCGATACTGACGGGTTGCAACGTGTTCATCTCGTCCATATTCTCGGCAAGACGCGTCGTGTTCACCCTTTTTTCGACCTTTTCGCCGTCCGTCATCATAAGCCTTACGGACGTGCTGCCTATGTCGATTACTCCGAATAACATAAGTCCCTCACTAAAATAATACAACTATTATAAACAAGTAATAAGAGTTTGTCAATTTATGAAAACTCAATGCATACATTGTTTTTATGGAAAACGAAAAAAGAGGAGCGCTTGCGCTCGAAAACGACCATCTGGCTGTTACGTCCGTTTCAAAAGTAATTTCGTCGGGCGACAAGTCGATCGTATTGATGCAAAACAAGGAAACGTTGACAATCACGGGCGAAGGGCTTTCCGTCACCGAAATCAACCTTGACTCGGGACGGCTTTCGGCAACCGGCAGAGTGAAAGAAATCAGGTTTTCGGAAACTCTCACGAAGGCGGGACTTATCAAAAAGATTTTCAAATGACGCACTCGATAATTTCCGAAAGTTTTATCTTTCTTTCGATGATTCTTTGCGGAATGACGTCGGGCGTGCTTTACGCCTTTCTTTACGGATTGCGCCGCGTCGTGAAGAAAAAGTTTTTCGCACTCTTATCCGACGTTATTTTTGCGGCGGCAACGCTTGCAATGCTGTTTTTCGCGCTTGAAAAAACCTGCGGCGGTAACATAAGATTTTACCAAATCGCAGGCTTTATTGCGGGATTTTGTATTATTGAACTGTTTTTTGCGCTGATTACGCAGCGGCGCCAATCATAATCACCAGAACGTTTGAGCGTATTATCGCAAAGCTGTATCCTTCAAACCCGCGCCCGGCCTTTTGCATCGCTTCTTTTGCGTAATTCTTCGCCGCGTCCTTCGTTAATGAAAACGCAAATTCAAACTCAACAATCGTCGATTTCGGGAGCGTTTTCAACGCACGCGCCATTTGCTGTGCCGCCAAATTTTTGTTTGTGATGACGTAATTGTATTCCGTGCCGTTTGACGTATAAGTTTCGTGCGCGTAATAATCGAACTTTCCTTCCGCTTTCGGATAACCGTGTCCCTGCTTTTCAACGTGGGTGTTTTTCACTTCGTCGTCGGACAACAGGAAGTAGGCGTGCGACAAAAATTCCTTGCTGTCGTCGCCGACGTCGCCCCAGGTCGTGTCGACGAAATACCATTCCTTGTCCCCCGTGCCGTTAAGGTCAAGCAGGACTTTGTTCCAGGCGTGTCCGCCGAAGTTTTTGCCGTCGCTTGACGCTTCGCCGCTGATACGCACGGCGGTGATACCCTCGATTCCGCACATTAAAACGAACGCTTTCGACTTCCCGTCGCAGACGGCGTGCATATCTTTCTTATAAAACTTATCAAGGAATATCCCTTCAAGGTAATATCCGTAATATTTCATTTTTTCGTTAAGGCTGAGATTTCCGCTTACATATTTATCTTCGGCGTTTGCACAGTCGTGGTCGTAGCGCACGTTGTAGATTATGTAGTCGTAGATTGCGTGGACTTTTTCGTATTCGCTCATTTCGTCGGACACGATATAAGACAGCGCGTCTTTCGCGTTATCGTAAATTTGTTGCAAATTGTCGGCTTGCGAACCCATAAATACGGGCTTGTAGCCCCACGCCACCGCCTTGTAAAGCATATTGCTGGTCGACACGCTCATCGTTTCTTTCACGCTGTCGATATAAAAGTTTCTTGTTTTCTTTACGTTGTCGTAATGCGGTTTCGAATACGTATTTTGCACGGCGTCCATAAAGCCGTCGGGCGCGTCGTACTCGGGCGAATTGACCGTCTCGAAAACCCCTGCCTCGTCGGCGAAGAACCTGAATTTTATCGTAAATTCGTTGCCGCTCGTTTCAAGCGAATATCCCGGGATAATGCCCGACTCTTCAACGCAATCCCTGACTTCCGACACGTCTTTTTCCACGGTTTCGGGCGTCGCGTATCCCGCGTAAAACGTTATGGGCGTTATCTTGTTTTCCAGAACGAAAAGGATAAGGTTTTTAAGTTCTTCCTTGGACGTTATATATCTGTTTTGCGCGTATCCGCCGTAGTCGTGGAAGTGCGAGGCGTAATACCACGCTTCGTCGTGTTCCGAAAGATATACGATGGTTTGCGTTTTCGTGATTTTGTTTATTTCCGCCGTTACCTTATGTTCGCCGCGGTTCGTCGGCTTAAACGAAAAGGTTTTGCCCGTCGAATAATACTTGTCGTTGACGTACCATTTGACGCTTTCGACGTCGGCTTTTGCGGGCGAAAGAGTTGCCGTGAACGTTACCGTTTCCGCCATGGTCTGGCTGAGTTTTCCGTTCGCGACGACTTCGATATGGTTTGCGGCAACGTTGTCCTTGACGACGAAATTAACTTCGCGGCTTACTCCGTCCACATCGACTTTTAAGGTGAACGTCCCTTCTTTTCCGATTGCGGCAATCGTATCGTTGACCTCACCCATACCGTTTGAACGGGTTGTTTCAAGAGTCGTCGTGGAAATCAAATTCCCGCCTTCGTCGTAAACGTACGCCGTCGCGGTTTTTTTGCCAAGAAGCGAGTTGTCGAAATATCTTGCGCGCACGACGATTTTTTCTTCCGTCCCGACGCGGTATTTGTCAAGATATACAAGAAGTTCTTCGACGGCGCAGAATCCGACGGTTGCGGATTTTCCGTCCGCCGTTACGGTGGCAAAATAAATTTCTCCCGCCGTGGGAAGATACGACGCGGTTTTGCCGTTTGCCGTCGCGACTTCTTCGCCCGCGCCGTTCGTGAATTTCCACGAAAAGACGGTGTCGGGGTTCGTGCCGTCGTTGAGCGTTGCGGAAAAATCGACTCTTTTCGGCGTTTCGCCCGATTGCAACAACTGATATTGATTTTCAACGCCGATTTTTACCGTTGAAACGTCGGCGTAATCGACGTTTACTTTAAGTTCCGCCGTGTCGCCTTTGCCGTTGGTTGCAGTAATCGTGACCGCGGTTTGGGTTTTCCCGACGGCTTTTATGCTTGTCCGCCCGTATATTTCGACCTTTGTTTTGTCCGACGTGGACAAAGTGAACTCGTCGGTGCGCCCGTTACTGAGCGTTACGTCGTACGTTTCGCCGATTTTCAGCGTTATCTCGCTTTCGGACAGCGCAAACTTCCCTTCCGGGTGCAAAATTCCTTGTATAAGACTGCATCCGCAAAGCGCGGCGCAAAGAAGCGCGACAACCGCGGCAATCAGCGTTATTTTCAAAAATCTTTTGTTTTTCATAGTAAATATATTTTATACTAATCTTGTTAAAAGGTCAATACGATTTTTTCTTGTTAAAGCCACTTCGATGTGATATAATCGGTCTTATGCAAGATACCATTCCTTTTCTTACGACGATAATCACAAAAGCCGAAGCGGACGAGATGAATCCGCTTGTTCTCGCTTTCGTCGGCGACTCCGTACAACAACTGTACGTCAGAACGCGGCTTGCCATTTCGTCCGACAAAAAATCGGGCGCGCTCCATAAACTCGCAACCAAGGAAATCAAGGCGGAAGCGCAGGCGGATAAAATCGAAAAACTGCTGCCGTGTCTTTCGGAAGAAGAAGTCTCGGTTTACAAGCGCGCAAGAAACGCGCATTATTCGTCGTCGGCAAAAAACGCAAGTATCGGCGACTACAAAAAAGCAAGCGGATTCGAGGCTCTTCTCGGATACCTGTATCTCACGGGAAAACACGACCGCCTGAACGAATTGCTTTCAATCGAATAAGGAGAAACTATGTTAATTACGGGAAAAAACGCAGTGTATGAGGCGTTGCGCTCCGACGCAACCGTTGAAAAACTTTACGTGCAAAGAGGCGAAACGACGGGCGTCGTAAAAAACATAATCGCCCTTGCAAAAGAAAAGAAAATCGTCGTGTCCGTCGTCGATAAAACCGCGCTCGACCGCATCACGCAAAACGCAAAACATCAGGGAGTCGCGCTTACTCAGACGGAGTTTGTTTATTCGTCTTTGGACGACATTTTGTCCTTTGCGAAATCGAAAGACGAGCCGCCCTTTATCGTGATTCTGGACGAGCTTTCCGACCCCCACAATCTCGGCAGCATTATCCGTACGGCGGAGTGCGCGGGCGTGCACGGAATCGTCATCGGAAAGCACCGCGGCGTTACCGTAAACGACACCGTTTTAAGGTGCTCCGCAGGCGCGGCGGAACACGTGAAAATCGCGAAAGTTACCAACGTCAACGACGCGATAAATTATCTTAAATCACAAAATGTGTATGTTTATTGCGCGGATATGGACGGTGAACCTATGTATCGCGCAAATCTTACCGGAGCAATCGCATTGCTTGTCGGCGGCGAAGACAGCGGCGTAAAACGCCTTTCAAAGGAACTTGCCGACGGAGTAATTTCCATTCCGATGAGCGGAAAAATCAACAGCCTGAACGCCTCGGTTGCCGCCGCCGTCGTGATTTACGAAAAGGTACGACAGGACAGAAAATGACATACGAAACTTTGCCCGACGAGGAACTTGCAAAACGCGCGCAGTCAAACGACTCCGCCGCCGTAAACGAACTGTTGCATCGTCATAAATCGCTGGTCAACAAGGCGGTGCGCCGCTTCTTTTTGCCGTCGGGCGACACCGACGATCTTGTGCAGGAAGGAATGGTCGCGCTGTTCAACGCGATTATGAATTACGACGAAAAAGCCGGCGCGAGTTTCACAACGTTTGCCTACATCTGCGTCAGAAAAAGAATCATCGGTTTAATCAGGAAATCTTCAAGCGGGAAAAATCGCGCGCTTAACGACAGCGTGCCGCTTGACGACGTCGAAATCGCGTCGGGCAATCCCGAAACCGTTTATATCGAAGAAGAGCGGGAAACCCTTTTAATGCGGGAAATCGAAAGCGTTTTGTCGGAAGAAGAACAGCGGATTTTTTACGCTTATCTTGACGGCGACTCGTATCGGGAAATCGCCGCCTCTCTTTCGGTTTCCACAAAAAAAGTCGACAACACCCTGCAAAAAATAAGAAAATCGCTGAAAAAATCGTTAAATCGCTGACTTTTTGACCGATTTTCGCTTTACATAAACGAATAAATTATTTATAATAATTGCACGTTGATATATTATCGACGAATTTCCTTGCCTGTTTAAGCAGGCCACAAAGTCCACAAGGAGGTATAAAAAGATGAACAAGTATGAAATCCTTTACATCATCGACAATGACGTTTCGGAAGAAGACAAGGCTGCTCTCGTCGACAGGTTCTCGGATCTCGTCGTAAAACTCGGCGGCACCGTTGACGGCATTGACAAGTGGGGTACCCGCAAATATGCATATCCCATCAACGATAAGAACGAAGGCTACTACGTCTTGATGAACTTTACGGCAGACGCATCCGCTCCCGCCGAAATCGATCGTCAGATGAAAATCACAGACGCAATCGTACGTCAGATGATTATCCGCAAATAACCGCATAAGGGGTCATTTATGAACAAAGTATTTTTAATCGGTAATTTAACAAAGAATCCCGAACTCACCAACACCGGCTCGGGCATTCCCGTTTGCAGATTCACGCTTGCCGTGTCGCGCAGATTTTCCAACAGCGACGGCGTAAGAGATACCGACTTCCTTCCCGTTGTCGTATGGAGAACGCAGGCGGAACATTGCAACAAATACTTGAAAAAAGGCAGTAAAGCGGCCGTATCCGGATCGGTTCAGACCCGCAGTTACGACGCTCCCGACGGAAGCCGCAGATACGTCACCGAAATCGTTGCCGACGAGGTTCAGTTCCTCAGCACCAAGGCCGAAGACGAATCCGCCTCGAACGACGGCGTGTTCGACGACCTTAAAGCCGTTGACGAGAATCTGCCCTTCTGATTTTCGCCCGTATATAGGGCTCAATAACTAAGAGGTATATTAAAATGAGTGAAGAAGTAAAACGCCCCGTTCAGGGCGGCAAAAGAATTCCCAAAAAGAAAGTCTGCCAATTCTGCGTCGATAAGGCAACCGAAATCGACTACAAAGACGTTGCCAAACTTCGCAAATACATCACCGAAAAAGGCAAGATGATGCCCCGTCGTATGACCGGCGTCTGTGCAAAACATCAGCGCTTCTTGTCCGACGCAATCAAACGCGCCCGCGTTATGGCATTGCTTCCCTACAAAGCAGACTAATTATTAAACCAATCAAAAACGCACCGTTTCCACGGTGCGTTTTTTGTTGCGCGCAAGTACAAAAGTATCTTGCGTGGGTTTTGTAATATGGTTCCCTTCCGGGGGATTCTCACGTCGTTGCAATGCAACTCCTCAGAATGACATAAAGTGCGTTGCACGGAATAAAAAACCAACAAAAAAGCACCCTTTTGGGTGCTTAAATATAGTTCTCCCAAAACGGCAGAATTTTGATGCCATTTAGCCCCACAAGTACACAGTATCTTGTGGGGGCCCCGAACGGGGTTCTTGACGGGTTCGTGCGAAGGCGCGTACGCGTCGCAACTCTTGATTTTGACCAAACAAACTCTTTTCTTTCGTTTGTTTGTCTTTTGCTCGTTTGCTCCTTCTCCCCAAAAGTACAAAAGTATCTTTTGGGGTCCCCTTCCCCTATAAAACGGCGAGAATTTGATGGATTTTTGGGGTTCTTTGCAGGTTCCGAAAACCCTAGTGTACTGAGCGTACACGAGTTTTCGGGTTCTGCAAAAACGCCGAAAAGGCGCGAATTATCGCCGTTTTAATTGTATTGGTTTTGAAGTAAGTCAAGCATCTCCCTGCTCCCGCCGACAAGCAACGTATCGCCGTCAAGCAAAGGTTCGTCCGCGGCGAAGTTGACGATGACGTCGTTGTCGCGCTCGACCGCAAGAACGTTGACGTCGTATTTTTTGCGGATATCCAGCGTCACAAGGGAGCTTCCCGCCCAACTTGACGGAAGTTCCATTTCGATAATGCTGTATTTGCTGCTTATGGTCATTATGTCGTGCAGCAAGGGGTTGGCAAGGCGTGCGCCCATTTTTTCGCCCATTTCCATTTCGGGAATGACGACCTCGTCCGCGCCGACGCGTTCCAGAACCATTTTATGTTTAAGGTTTTCGGCCTTTGCGATGACCTTTTTGACGCCGATTTCCTTGCAGGTGAGCGCGCACAAAACGCTTGCTTCCAGGTCGCTTGCGATGCCGATAATGACGACGTCGAAGTTTTCGATGCCGAGCGCGCGCAAAGTGCGTTCGTCGGTAACGTCGGCGACGACGGCGTGCGTGGTGTACTCGTGCGCTTCCGTGATGACCTCTTCTTTTATATCGACGGCAAGGACTTCCTCGCCTTTTTCAAACAAGGTTTTCGCGACGGTCGAGCCGAATCTGCCAAGTCCGATTACCGCAAATTGTTGATTTTTCGATTTTTTGTTTTTCATAAAATAAACCTCCGCTTATCCGATAAGAATTTTGGCATCGGGGTATTTGATATTTGCCGATTGTTTTTTTGTATTCAAAAGCGCGGTGCCGATTGTCAGCGGCCCGAGACGACCGATGAACATCGAAAAACACAGCGTAATGAGCGCGGGCGTATGGAGCGATGTCGTGAGCCCTGCCGATACGCCGACCGTGCCGAACGCGCTGAACGCCTCGTACATGCTGTCGATGACGGACAACCGCACGCCGTACGCCGCCTCCGTCGCCCAGATTATGAGAGCCTGCGCGAAAGAACCCAGGAAATATGCCGTCGTAACGACCGCCGCGCGTTTTATCGTCCTTGTGTTGATTGTTTCCTTGCCGACAACGACTTCGTCGCGGCCACGGAATACGGACGCGAACAACATAATCATAACGAAAATGGAACAATCCCGGCACGCTCGGTC
>OQWE01000032.1_pt1 | contig 40280 bp, 40 predicted proteins | sample 1691591 | NCBI WGS metagenome assembly OQWE01 (sample SAMN03418265, study PRJEB22391) | human gut metagenome | biome: human-gut; feature: organic feature; material: feces | host: Homo sapiens | place: Tanzania | collected 2013-01
AAATGTCAAATTCCGTGGTGACAAGCCTGCCCTTGAGGATATGCCGCAGCAAGTGGTCAAGTCCCGCTTTCTCAAGCTGAATAGCAGCCACATAGAGTACGTTCTGGAAGCAATGAACAAGAACCCGTCAGACATACGCAATATCCGTGCGTACATTTTGACTGCTCTGTATAACGCTTCTCTGACGATAGACAATTACTATTCCGCGCTCGTCAACCATGATTTTTACGGGCAGGACAGGTCAGCAGGGTCAAAGAAGCCCAAAACCTACGATTATAGCCTTTGTGAAGGCACTCTTTAATGAATACCATCGTGAGCATTGCTCGGAAAGGAGGACATTGCAAATGAAAATTATCTATCGCCGGATTGTGCCGCCTTAGCTTCGGCAGCAGTCCCCATAATCATTCCAAGGAAAGGAGGTAAACGCCGCAATGCAGGATGAAGTCAACACCAAAGTTGTTGCAATCATGATCAAGGGCGGCAAAATCTCAGCCGAGGTGCTGAAAAAGGCGCTGGACAAGTTCGTTCAGGAGATCGAGAAGGCGCAGAAGCAGATGCAGCAGCCCAAAACCTATCGCGGCAAGCAGTCCATCAAGCATCTGATGAGCCAGAACGCCGCCATCTCCAACATCGAAGTGACGGACGGCAACATCAAGTCCTTTGAGCGGACTGCCAGCAAATACGGTCTGGACTTTGCACTCAAGAAGGACGTTTCCGTTGAGCCGCCCAGCTATCTTGTTTTCTTCAAGGGACGGGACGTTGATGTCATGACCGCCGCCTTCAAGGAGTTCTCCGCCAAGACGGTCAAGCAGAAGGAACAGCCGTCCATCCGGCACAAGCTGGATCAGGAGAAAGCCCAGAGCAAGGCGCAGCACAAAGAGAAGGTCAAGGTCAAGACCAAGGATCGGGGTGTGGAGCTGTGAACAAACCCGATGTGAAGAAGCTCATTCTTCTGAACCTTCCGTATGTCTTCGCCTTCTACTTTGCGGATAAGATCGCCGCCGTGTTTCGTCTCGCTCCCGGCACGGAGTTCATCGACAAGCTGACAAACGGCTTTGCTGTATTCGGCACTGCCTTTGCAAATCCGCTCCCCAGCTTTCATCCCGTTGATCTGCTCATCGGTCTGATTGCCGGTGCGCTGCTCAAGCTGGCGGTCTACGTCAAGGGCAAGAACCGCAAGAAGTTCCGACAGGGTGAAGAATACGGATCTGCCCGCTGGGGCAAGCCAGAAGACATCAAGCCGTACATGGACCCGGAGTTCTCTAACAACGTCATCTTGACGCAGACGGAGTTCCTGACTATGAACAGCCGCCCGAAGCAGCCGAAATATGCCAGAAATAAAAACATCCTTGTCATTGGCGGTTCCGGCTCAGGCAAGACGCGCTTTTTCGTGAAGCCGAACCTGATGCAGATGCACAGCTCTTATGTGGTTACTGATCCGAAAGGAACTGTGCTGGTAGAATGCGGCAAGATGCTTGAAAAGGGCGGCTACGTTATCAAGTCGCTGAACACCATCAACTTCCGGAAATCCATGCACTACAACCCTTTTAGCTACATCCGCAGTGAGAAGGACATCCTCAAGCTGGTCAATACTATCATCGTCAACACGAAGGGAGATGGCGATAAGTCCGGCGAAGATTTCTGGGTCAAGGCGGAAAAGCTCTACTACACAGCTCTCATCGGCTACATCTGGTACGAGGCACCCGACCACGAGAAAAACTTTACTACCCTGCTCGAAATGATCAATGCCTCGGAAGCCAGAGAGGACGATGAGACCTTCAAGAACCCCGTGGATGTCATGTTCGATGAGCTGGAAGCCCGCGATCCTGACCACTTTGCGGTCAAGCAATACCGCAAATACAAGTTGGCGGCGGGCAAAACCGCCAAGTCGATTTTGATTTCCTGCGGTGCAAGGCTTGCGCCCTTCGACATCGCAGAACTGCGGGAGCTGATGAGCTACGATGAGATGGAGCTGGACACCATCGGAGACCGGAAGACGGCGCTGTTCGTCATCATTTCCGATACCGATGACACCTTCAATTTCGTCGTGGCAATCATGTATTCCCAGCTTTTCAACCTTCTCTGCGACAAGGCAGATGACGTTTACAACGGACGGCTTCCCGTCCATGTGCGCTGTCTGCTGGATGAGTTTGCGAACATCGGTCAAATCCCGAAGTTTGATAAGCTCATCGCCACCATCCGAAGCCGGGAAATCTCGGCGTCAATCATCTTGCAGTCCCAGTCTCAGCTCAAGACCATCTACAAGGATGCGGCGGACACCATCACTGGCAACTGTGACTGCACCCTTTTCCTCGGCGGTAAGGAGAAATCCACGCTCAAGGAAATCAGCGAGGTGCTGGGCAAGGAAACAATCGACCTTTACAACACCTCAGAAACCCGTTCCAACAACAACTCCTATGGCTTGAATTATCAGAAAACCGGCAAAGAACTGATGTCTCAGGATGAGATCGCCGTCATGGACGGAGCCAAGTGTATTTTGCAGCTTCGAGGCGTGAGACCTTTTCTCAGTAACAAATACGACATTACGAAGCATCCCAAATACCGGCAGCTCTCCGACTACGACAAGCGGAACGCCTTTGACATCGAGAAGTACCGGCAGCACAAGCTGGTAGTCAAGCCCGATGACACATTCGACCTCTATGATATGGGCGAGGTCGAAGCGGATTAAAGCCCCGTCGCTGCACTGCGCAGTGGGTAAAGCCTGATGGCTCATCCCAAATCAGAACAGCGACGGGGCTTCTTTTTTTATGCCCATTTTCAAAAATACACACTCAATCTTTTTCAAATCAAGGAGGAAAATCTATGGCTTTCATCAATCAGGCTGTCACGGTTCTTCAGACGCTCGTTATCGCCCTCGGTGCCGGTCTCGCGGTGTGGGGTGTTGTCAACCTCATGGAAGGCTACGGCAACGACAACCCCGGCGCCAAGTCTCAGGGCATCAAGCAGCTCATGGCTGGCGGCGGTGTGGTGCTGATCGGCACGACCCTCATCCCCCTGCTCTCCGGTTTGTTCGGCTAATCCACGGCAAGCCCAGCTTAACCGAAGGGTGGTGAAATATTGGGCAGCATTTTAGAAAAGATCGAACAGGCTCTCAAGGATATGCTGATCGGATGGATCGAGAGCAACCTGACCAATATGTTCACCGATGTCAATGAGAAGGTAGGAACGATTGCCGCCGAGGTCGGGCAAACCCCGTCCGGCTGGAACGGCGGCGTGTACCAGATGATCCGGGGACTATCCGAAAACGTGATAGTCCCCATCGCTGGTATCATCATCACCTTTGTTTTGTGCTACGAGCTGATTTCCATGATCACCGAGAAAAACAACCTTCATGACATGGACACTTGGATGTTCTTCAAGTGGTTTTTCAAGGCGGCTGTGGCGATCTATCTCGTGACGCACACGTTTGACATCGTGATGGCAGTATTCGACATCGGGCAGAACGTGGTTTCCGGTGCAGCCGGAGTCATCCACGGCAACACCAGCATTGACATTGATTCGACGATTGCGCAGATGCGTACCGGCATGGAGAACATGGGCGTCGGAGAACTGCTCGGACTGTCGATAGAAACGCTCCTGATCAGCCTGTGCCTCAAAATCATGGCAATCCTCATTACGGTCATCCTCTACGGGCGCATGATTGAGATTTACTGCACCGTGAGCATTGCGCCTATTCCCATCGCAACCATGAGCAACCGCGAATGGGGCAGCATCGGCACGAACTATCTGAAAGGTCTGTTCGCTCTGGCATTTCAGGGCTTTCTCATCATGGTCTGCGTCGGCATCTATGCGGTGCTGATCAACGGCATGATCATCGCAGACAACATTCACTCGGCTCTGTTCTCTGTGGCAGCGTACACGGTCATTCTGTGCTTCTCGCTGTTCAAGACCGGAAGCCTCGCAAAATCCATTTTCCATGCGCACTAAGGAGGTCGGCAGCATGAAGAAGTACAGCATCATCTACGCCGATCCCCCTTGGGCGTATCGGACATATTCAAAGAAGGGACAGGGACGGTCAGCGGAAAGCCACTATCCGACGATGTGCATTGAAGACATCAAGGCGCTTCCGGTTGGTGAGCTTGCCGCGAAGGACTGCGCCCTGTTTCTCTGGATCACGTTCCCGTGCCTCTGTGAAGCACTCGAAGTGCTGACGGCATGGGGATTTTCTTATAAGACCGTGGCTTTTGTATGGGTGAAGCAAAACCGCAGGAACGACGATCTCTTCACCGGCATGGGCTACTGGACAAGGGCAAACGCCGAAATCTGCATCCTTGCCACAAAGGGACACCCGAAGCGTGTTGACGCCGGTGTGCGTCAGGTCATCCTCAGTCACATCGAAGAGCATTCCAAAAAGCCGGATGAAGCGCGGGAGCGCATTGTTCGGCTCATGGGAGACCTTCCCCGCGTAGAGCTTTTTGCCCGTCAGTCTCCCGAAGGCTGGGACGTTTGGGGCAACGAGGTCGAATGCACGGCTCATCTTCCAACGGAGGAAACACCATGCTGCGGCTAAAACCCATCTCTCTTCGTGATGCCAACGAGTACGTCCGGCAGCATCACCGGCATCACAAGCCCGTTGCCGGTCACAAGTTCTCCATCGGCTGTGAAGCAGACGGTGAGCTGGTCGGTGTAATCATCGCCGGGCGTCCCGTCAGCCGGTATCTGGATGACGGCTTCACATTGGAGGTTACAAGGCTATGCACCAACGGAGAGAAGAACGCTTGCAGCTTTCTCTACGGCGCGGCGGCAAGAGCTGCTGCGGCTATGGGCTATAAGCGCATCATCACCTACACGCTGGAAAGTGAAAACGGTGCAAGCCTTCGGGCTTCCGGCTGGATCTGTCAAGGCAAAGCGGGTGGGCTTCGCTGGACGGGCAAGCGTCAGCCGAAGGAGGATCAATATCCCGCACAAATGAAGCTGCGCTACGAGAAGCAGCTTAGAAAGGAGGAAACAGTCAATGGCATTTGTTCCGGTCCCGAAGGATCTTAACCGCGTCAAAACGAAGGTCATGTTCAACCTGACCAAGCGGCAGCTTATTTGTTTTTCCATCGCTGCGGCAGTCGGCGTCCCGATCTTCTTTCTGGCGAAGGCGCATCTCGACTTGTCTACGGCGGCAATGCTGATGGTGGTCATCATGCTCCCGTTCATCTTCTTCGCGCTTTACGAGAAGGACGGTCAGCCCGCCGAAAAGTATCTGTACCACATCGTACAGTCCATGTTTATCCGGGACAAGGTGCGTCCCTATCGCACAAACAATCTCTACGCTGAAATTCAGCAGAAAATCAAAGAACAGGAGGAATTGCAGCTTGAACAACAGCACAGCAAAGGCAAAGCCTAAGATGACGGTCAAAAACGGCGTCGTTTACGGCGATGCCCTTTCCGCTCAGGAAAAGAAGCGGATCGTCATGCAGAAGAAAAAGGACAGGAAGGCAAAGAAAGTCCGCAAGTCCGCCCAGCAGACCATTCCCTATGTGGAGATGTGCCGCGACGGTATCTGCAAGGTGAACAGCCGCCTCTACACGAAGTCCATCGCCTTTGAGGACATCAACTACCAGCTTGCGCAGAACGAGGACAAAACCGCCATCTTTGAGAACTGGTGCGACTTTCTGAACTACTTTGACAGCTCTATTTTCGTCCAGCTCTCCTTCATCAATCAGAAGGCAAGCCTGAATGAGTTCCGCAAGCGCATCAACATTCCGGCACAGGAGGACGCTTTCAACGACATCCGCTCTGAGTATTCCGGAATGCTGCAAAGCCAGCTCACCAAGGGCAACAACGGACTGGTCAAGAAGAAGTACATCACCTTCGGCATTGAGGCGGATTCCCTCCGCACGGCAAAGCCGAAGCTCGAACGCATTGAAACCGACATTCTCAACAACTTCAAAACTCTCGGTGTGAGGACGGAACCGCTGTCCGGCTACGAACGGCTGAAAGTGCTTCATGACGTGTTCAACATGGACACCAATGAGCCGTTCCGCTTTTCCTTCGATATGGTTGCCCGGACAGGACTCAGCACGAAGGATTTCATCGCGCCCACTTCCTTTGACTTCCGTGAAGGCAAGTGCTTCAAGATGGGCAAAACCGTCGGCGCGGCGAGCTTCCTGCAAATCCTCGCGCCGGAACTCAATGACCGTATGCTTGCCGACTTCCTTGAGATGGACAGCAACATCACGGTCAATTTTCATATCCGGACGATTGACCAGGCGAAGGCAATCAAGAGCATCAAGTCGAAGATCACCGACCTCGACAAGATGAAGATCGAAGAGCAGAAAAAGGCAGTCCGCTCCGGCTACGATATGGACATTATCCCGTCCGATCTCGCCACCTTCGGCGGTGAGGCAAAGCGTTTGTTGCAGGATCTCCAGACCCGCAACGAGAGACTGTTCCTCGTGACCATCCTCATCATGAACACGGCAACCAATCGCCAGAAGCTCGAAAATGCGGTGTTCCAGACCGCCGCCATTGCCCAAAAGTATAACTGTGCGCTCAAGCGTCTTGACTTCCAGCAGGAGGAAGGGCTGATGTCCTCTCTGCCTATCGGCGTCAATCAGGTGGAAATCGAACGCGGACTGACCACTTCCAGCACAGCGGTTTTCGTGCCGTTCACCACGCAGGAGCTTTTTCAGGGCGGCGAAGCTCTCTACTACGGGCTGAATGCGCTGTCCAACAACATGATCATGGTTGACCGCAAGCAGCTCAAAAACCCCAACGGGCTGATCTTGGGTACGCCCGGTTCCGGTAAGTCCTTCTCCGCCAAGCGCGAAATGACGAACGCCTTCCTCATCACGGAGGATGACATCATCGTCTGCGACCCCGAAGCCGAGTATTTTCCCCTCGTGCAGAAGCTCGGCGGTCAGGTCATCCGCATCTCGCCGGTCAGCACGGATTACATCAATCCGCTGGACATCAACACGAACTACTCCGAAGAGGAAAACCCGCTGACGCTGAAATCCGACTTCATCCTCTCCATGTGTGAGCTGATTGTGGGCGGCAAGGACGGCTTGCAGCCGGTTGAGAAGACCATCATTGACCGCAGCGTCCGCATGGTCTATCAGGAGTTTCTTGCAGACCCCAAGCCGGAGAAAATGCCGATCCTCGAAGACCTCTACAACATTCTGAGAAATCAGAAGGAGCCGGAGGCACAGCGCATCGCAACTGCCCTTGAAATCTATGTTCACGGCTCTCTGAACGTCTTCAATCACAGAACGAATGTGGATGTCAACAACCGCTTCGTCTGCTATGACATCCGCGAACTCGGCAAGCAGCTCAAAAAGCTCGGTATGCTGATCGTGCAGGATCAGGTTTGGAACAGAGTTACCATCAACCGCGCCCAGCACAAGGCAACGCGCTACTACATGGACGAGTTCCATCTGCTCTTGAAAGAGGAACAGACCGCCGCGTACAGCGTGGAAATCTGGAAGCGTTTCAGAAAATGGGGCGGCATCCCGACCGGCATCACCCAGAACGTCAAGGATCTTCTTGCGTCCCGCGAGATCGAGAACATCTTTGAAAACTCGGATTTTGTCTACCTTCTGAATCAGGCGTCCGGCGACCGGCAGATTCTCTCGAAGGCGCTGAACATCTCGCCCAGCCAGCAGAACTACATCACCAATTCCAATGCCGGTGAGGGGCTGATCTTCTATGGCTCTACCATCGTTCCCTTCAAGGACGATTTCCCGAAGGACACCCAGCTCTACCGCATCATGACCACCCGCTTAGAAGAAACCGTACAGAACTGATAGGAGGATTTTTGAATATGAACAACAAGATGATTACCATTCCCTACGCGGACGCTATCGAATACGGAGAGAACACCTCCGCGCTGTTTAAGGCTCTGTGGGAGCTGACCGATCTGATCCGACTGGAAAGCGATCTCAAGAAGCATCACCGCGCCTACCTTCATGTGAGGGAGGACATCGACGAAAAGGTCAAGGAGGCGCGTCAGATTATGACCAAGGTATCTGTGGATATGATCGGGTTCTACTTCAAGGTTGATGTTCCCGAAAGCAGCAACAGCGATGAGAATACCCCTTTCGCTGACGCGGCGGATGATGAAGCCGTATCTATCCCCAAGGACAAGTATGAGTTGATGATCGACGATCTGCTCACGATGTCCGAAATCATTCAGTGCGTCGCAGATATGCGCACGCAGGATGTGAAGGCAATCCGCGAGTTCGGCAAGTTCGTCCCCGCCTTCGCTGCCTTTGAGAAGAACCGCCTGAGCCTCTATCGTGAGGCGGCGAAGGAAGCCGAGGAAATCTTCGACCGTTGGGCGGACGAGATTGACGATCTCGACGAGGACTTCATGGAAGATGAGGACTACGAGCCGGACGAGTATTACTCCGACTGATGCCCATTGAAATGTTGTCGGGTTTTACAGCCAACATTTCAATGGAAACACAAATCCAACAGAACAGGAGGTACACCACCATACAACTTGACATCATTCATACCGGCGATTGCCTTGAAATCCTGAAAACTCTGCCCGATGACAGCGTTCATTGCTGTGTGACGTCCCCTCCGTATTACGCGCTCCGCGATTACGGCATGGAGGCTCAGATCGGCAGAGAGACAACGCCGAAGGAATATATCTCGCGCCTGACGGAAGTGTTTACCGAAGTCAGGCGCGTTTTGCGTCCGGATGGTACGCTCTGGCTGAACATCTCGGACACCTACGCCGGTAAAGGCAATCAGGGCGATTTTGTTGATCCGAAGAACCCCCACGGCAGAAACGGTCAGGCTGTGGCTCTCAACAACAAGGTTGAGGGCTGCAAGGCGAAGGACATGATCGGCATTCCGTGGATGCTGGCGTTTGCCCTCCGTGATACCGGCTGGTATCTGCGCAACGACATCATCTGGATGAAGGATAACCCCATGCCGGAGAGCGTCAAAGACCGCTGCGCCCGCTGCTATGAGCATATTTTCCTGTTCTCCAAGTCCAAGAAGTATTTCTTTGACTACAAGGCGATCTCCGAACCGATTGCTCCCGCAACGGCAGAACGCCTCAAGCGCGGCATGAAGGGCGGCAACAAATACGGCAAGCCCGTTCCCGGTCAGCCTCAGCCGCAGTCCATCAACCGCCCCCGTGAGCATGGCGAGATCAAGGACGCAGACATCAATCCGCTTCGCAATAAGCGCGACGTCTGGAAGATCAACACCGTCCCATTCAAGGGCGGTCACTATGCCGCCTACCCTCCGAAGCTGGTTGAAACCTGTCTTCTCGCCGGTTGTCCCGAAGGCGGCATTGTGCTTGATCCCTTCATGGGGAGCGGCACAACCGGCATGGTTGCTGCGCAGATGGGACGGCATTTTGTGGGCGTAGAGCTGAATCCGGCGTACACCGAGCTTGCCTACAAGCGGATTGGAGGTGAAATCTGATGTCCAAGGAACCGGAGCTTAAAGCCCGCGACAAAGTAGTCGTGCGGATGACGCGGGAGGGCGCGGTTGAGGAAAACTTGACGGCTGGCACCGAGCAGCGTGTGTCAAAACGGCTGGAAGATGCAGAGCTGGTGAAGCCCGCCGAGACAGCCGCGCCTTCCGAAGCTCTTTCTGCGGAGGAACAGAAAAAGGTGCAGATGCGCCGTCAACAGCGTCAGTTTCAGGCGGAACACGCCGAGGATAACGACACACAGCCGCCCTCGGAAACGTCCGTTACAGAAGAGAAAAGGGCAGAAAATTCACCCCAGAATGTACCTGAACCGCTGCCCTCGTCAGAAACGCCGTTCAAGCCTCCTGCTTTGGAGCAGCACGGTGTTTCTTCTCATACCGGCACGGTGATTGCCGAAACGGTTGTCACGCACAAGCTGCGCAAGACCTCTGCGGTTGAAGCCGTTGACGCGGATGCTGTTCTCTCCCAAGCGGCAGAGTCTTCCTCCGCAAAGCCAGTCTCGGACGATGCCGTCCCGCCCACGAAGCGGATGCAGAAGCTCGAAAGAAAGTCTGAGAAGGCGCATGAGCGTCTGGATGCAGCCCGTGAGAAGCTGCCCACGCACAAGGTTCTCAAGAAAGAGCGTGTCTTTGATGAAGAGACCGGCAAGGGCAAAACCCGCCTTCATTTTGAGGATGAGCTGAAAAAGCCCAAGGGCAAAGGCAAGCTGCAATTTGAGACGGAGAAAACCGTCCGCAAGGTCGGTGACACCCTCGCTTCCGGCATTCACGGCAAAATCCATGAGGTCGAGCAGGAAAACTCGGCGGTTGAGGCGGCGCATAAAACGGAGATCGCCGCCGAGACTGCTGCTCGGCATTTCAGTCATCATCGGGAAAGCAGCGTCAACAAGCCCTATGAAAAGGTCTCCAAACTGGAACACAAGGCGGATGTCGCTGATGCCAAGCTCCAATATGAGAGAAATCAGCAGGAGCATCCTGAGATGAAGAAGCAGAACATGAACAAGCACTACCAGAAGCAGAGCATCAAGAAGGAATATGCCGCCGCTCGAAATGCCGGGTCTCAGACTGCCGGGACTGCCACAAAGAATACCGGCAAGAAGCTCGGTGAAAAGGTGTCCGACAAGATCAAGGAGTTCTTTGAGAAGAACAAGAAGGTCTTCATCTGGATCGGCGTCGGAATTGCCCTTCTCGTTTTGCTCGGTGCCGGAATCAGCTCGTGTTCGATGCTTACCTCTACCGGCTCGTCGGTTATCGCTTCCTCTTATCTCAGCGAGGATGACGCGATGCTCGGCGCGGAGGCGCAGTATTGCCAGATGGAGCAAGAGCTGCAACGCTATCTTGACACCTACGAAAACACTCACAACTACGATGAATACCACTTCGATCTGGACGATATTGAGCATGACCCCTATGTGCTGATCTCCATTCTCTCGGCTCTCCATGAGGGCGAGTTCACGCTGGATGAGGTGCAGGGTACGCTCCAAATGCTGTTTGAAAAGCAGTACATCCTCACCGAAGAGGTTATCGTCGAAACCAGATACCGCACGGAAACCGACACATGGACGGATGCAGACGGCAACACGCACACGGAAACCTATCGCGTCCCGTATGACTACTACATCTGCAACGTGAAGCTCGAAAACTTCAATCTCTCCCACGTCCCGGTCTACATCATGTCTCAGGAACAGCTTTCCATGTACGCAACGTACATGTCGGTGCTGGGCAACCGCGAGGATCTGTTCGGTGACTCTCCCTATGTGGACAAGTACATCACAAATCCTCCCGCCGACTACGATGTCAACCCGGAATACCTGAACGACGAGAAGTTTGCAGCGCTGATTACCGAGGCGGAAAAGTATCTCGGATATCCGTATGTGTGGGGCGGCTCCAATCCCGACACGTCCTTTGACTGCTCCGGCTTCGTCAGCTACGTTCTCACGAACAGCGGACTTGTAAATACCGGACGGCTTGGCGCACAGGGGCTTTACAACATCAGTACGCCGGTTTCAAAGGCGAATGCACAGCCCGGTGATCTTATCTTCTTTGTCGGAACGTATGACACCCCCGGTGTGTCTCACGTCGGCATTTACGTCGGTGATGGGGTCATGATCCACTGTGGCGATCCCATTCAGTACACATCCATCAATTCTTCCTACCGCCCGAAGAAGAACGGCCTATCGGCATTTACGGCCAGCGGCGGCGCACCTTTCTGAGGGAGCACCACCGGGTGCTGTATTATAACCTGCTGACCGCCGGGACGCTGGACGGGCACCTTGCAGACATCGAGGAGCAAGCGCAGGAACTCTTTCTTCGGCTGGTAGAACAATACGCAGATGCCGAGGGTGTGACGGAGAGGTTGAAGGCCAGCGAACCGCAGTCGTGGGTGCGGAAGATTAACAATATCCGAAACAGGGCAAACGAGGCCGTGATGCAGGAAATTGTATACGGGTAACGAGCAAGCGGAGGTCGATGACCTCCGCTTGTTTTGTGTGCAGAAAAGAACAATGCTGTTTTTAAACGACATTGTTCCGAACTTTGTTGACATTGTTCTTTTGTTTGGGTATAATGTACTTGTGATTTTATGCGTGGAGGTATCCCCTATGGCTGAAATGATCTCGGTAAGAGAGGCAGCAGTGCGCTGGAATATAACGGAGCGGAGAGTTGCAACGCTCTGCAAGAATGGGAGAATCGCCGGTGCGAAAAAGCAGGGCAATCGTTGGCTGATCCCCGCTGATACGCAGAAGCCGGCGGATCAGCGGCTTAAAACGGGCGCTTTCCGCAAGACGGAGCGCGCGCCGAAGCTTCCCCTGCCCATCGGCGTGTCCAACTACTGCCTTGCCTCGTCGGAATACTACTACATCGATAAGACGATGATGATCAAGGACTTTATCGACGAGCGTCCGATGGTGACGCTGTTCACCCGCCCCCGGCGCTTCGGCAAGACGCTGAATATGGATATGCTGCGCACTTACTTTGAAAAGAGCGACAAGGATACCTCCGTCTACTTCCGGGATAAGAAGATCTGGGCCTGCGGCCAGAAGTATCGGGATTATCAGGGCAAGTACCCTGTGATCTTCCTGACCTTCAAGGATGTGAAGTTCGACACTTGGGAGGAGACCTTTGCGGCCATTCGGGATATTTTCGCAAAGGAGACCCGGCGGCACAAGGAGCTGCTGGTTAGCGATAAATGCGACGAGTACAGCAAAAAGTCCTATGAAAAGCTGGCAGACGGCAAGGTCAGCGAGGTAGAGCTGGCTTCGGCACTGCTGGACCTGTCCGCTATGCTGCATAAGCACTATGCCGTTGCGCCCATTATCATCATCGATGAGTACGATACCCCCATCCAGCAGGGCTATCAGAAGGACTATTACGACAAGGTCATCCGGTTTATGCGAAACCTGTTTTCCGGTGGGTTCAAGGATAATCAGCACCTGTCCTTCGGATTCCTCACCGGCATTCTGCGGGTGGCCAAGGAGAGCATCTTCAGCGGGATGAACAACCTGTCCATCAACTCCGTGCTGGACAACAAATACAGCGCCTACTTCGGCTTCACCGCCGACGAGGTGATGGAGATGGCGGAATACTACGGCGCTGCCGATAAGTATGACGAGATTTGCCAATGGTACGACGGCTACCGCTTCGGCAAGACGGAGATTTTCAACCCGTGGTCGGTGGTCAACTACTTCAGCAATGAGTGCGAGCCGAGACCCTTCTGGGTCTCCACCGGCAGCAACGATATTATCGGGGAAGTGCTTGCCCAGGCGGACGAGGAGATTTATAACCGTCTGACCTCTCTGGTCAATGGCGAGACCTTCACCACCTTCATCGACACCGGCGTGATCTATCCGCAGATCAAGAGCAATCCCTCCACCATTTACAGCTTCCTGCTGGTGACCGGCTATCTGAAGGCACTGAAAACCACGCCCTCCTTCAGCGGCGATTTTATGTGCGAGGTTTCCCTGCCCAACCGGGAGATTTCTCTGGTGTATAACAAGGAGATCTTGCAGCGGCTGGAGAATCTGATCCCGCCGTCCACGGCGATTTCCGTTCAGGAGGCCATCTTCTCCGGCGATAACGCACGGCTGAAAGCGCAGATACAGACGCTGCTGACCCAGTCGGTCAGCTCATTCGATACTACCGGGGAGAATTTCTACCACGGCTTTATGCTGGGGCTGTGCGCCCTGCTGGGCGGTGCTTTCGTGACCTCCAACCGGGAATCCGGCGACGGGCGCTATGACATTCAGCTGAAGCCCACGCAAAAGGGACTTCCGGGCATCCTGATCGAGCTGAAAGCGGAGAAAAATTGCAGCGACGAGAAGCTGAAAAAGCTGTCCGAGACGGCCTTGCAGCAGATCAACGAGAAGAAATACGAAACCGAGCTGACGACAGCCGGGGTCAGGACGATTTATAAATACGGCGTGGCCTTCAGCGGTAAAAAGGTTGAAGTGGCAGTTGGGTGAGGCTGACGAATTTCAAAGTATCAAATTGATACTTTGGCGAAATCCCAAAGTGTCAGCACGGTGGTTCCAAAGTGCTAAATTGGCACTTTGGAGATGTGTTTATATCAAACGCTAAGGAGATTTGGATTATGGGAAACAAATTTCAAAAGCTTCTATACAATTTGTCAGCGGCAGCCCCAGTTTGCTTTGTATTCTCCATAGTATGGCTCATACAGAAGAAAACTTGGCAGTTACCAGTAGTTTGCGTTGCGATTGCTATAGCGATAATACTTTTATTTTATAAGTCGTTTGAATATGGCCTGAAAAATTTATCCCCTATTCCTATCAGAACTGCAGATATATCTCCGAATGACAACTGGATTGTTATTTACATTCTTACATATTTGCTTCCCTTTGCGAGCATTGTAATTGATGACTTTAATCTGATCGTGTGCTCAGCGATTGCGCTTTTAATTGCAATCGTCGCACCATTTATCAATTCTGCTATCCCAAACCCATTGTTATTTATAAATAAATATCATTTCTATCAGGTGAGCGGAGAGCACGGAATATCTGGGTATATACTGATTAGTAAGAAAAAATATCGCAACAAACAGGAACTTAAAATCGTAAACCGTATGTTTGACTTTTTGTTATTGGACGCAGAAAGGAAGTAAAAAATGTTTGAGAATTGCTCAGTAATGATCATCAAAGCTGGAACAAAAAACGAAGAAATTCTCCGTTTGGAGTTGGCTGCTGAAACCCAGAAAGCAATCTGTGAAGCCTTTGCTTCTGCAAAGTTGGACTTGATTAACGACAAAACAAGAGTTTCGTTTGACGGCAGCTACAAGCCTCACAATGACGAATTCTTAGCCATCGAGAGCTTTCAGCTTCCTGATGAAATTATGGACGCCATAAGAAATCCATTAGGCGTTGCAGCTTTTGACAAGGAAAATGACGAGTTTCCCGAAATCAAAGCTATTTTTGTAGGAGAACGCACTCAGACGGGCGAAACAGAAAAATTTAGTGTAGCCTTTCAGCGGTTCAGAAAAGAACAGTATATATCAACCAGATGGTACAATCTGTTCTTTGAAAACAATACTTTTTTCCAGGAGAAGCGTTTTGGAATTAGTATTTCGGATACGATTGATTGCTATTACACGGACGGAGAATTACGGTTTACATCCTTTTATTTTGCCCGTCAGGTATTTGATTTGAGTGACTACTACCGCTCGGCTACAGATGTTGAAGTCGATTCATTTGCAAAAAGCGAAAAGCTTTTCATTGAGGATTCTGTTGCGTTTAGTGGAATGGCGAATACTTGGATTAGACGCAAAATCGCAATGATAAACGATTCACAAGTCCTTGTCAATTATACAGCTTCGGAAATCAAAATGCTGGCAGCAGAATCCGGTATTGATATTGATATAAAAGAAGAAGCTATCGTTATTCCTGATGACAAAGAAAAAGTCAAAGTCATCCTAGGTTTTCTTGATGAAGAGGCATATAAAGGACCCTTTTCTCAAAAAACATATTTGGCAAATTCTAAACGCATTATTAGGAAATAAAGGTATTGGATATGGTCCCAGTCCGCTTTATCCTAGGGCATAATATTCTCAAACATTAACTATCAATAGGGCACCGACCGTTTGGCCGGTGCCCTATTTCTATATGCGCCATCCATCTATAAGTCAATAGTGATTATCAGCCGTCCTCCCATCATCGGGAGGGCGGCTTTTTTGCGTCTTGACAGAAAAATATTTGAGAAATTTCTCGAAAACACCCCCACAAAAGACACCCCTTATTCAGAGTAAGTGAAGGGAGAAATATTTTTGCGGGGAATTTTGAAAAACACCCTCAAAATTGGAGCCTCAATTCAGAGTGAGTAGAAGGGCCTTTTGAAAAATTGATGGAATTTTTTCATATTACTTTGCCAAAATCTCAAAAAATTTCCCAGTTGGTTAGTAGAGAGGCTTTTCAAGAAAATTTTCAAAGTTACTTCGTACAAATCGAAAAAAGTTCCCAGTTGATTAGTGAGGGGGTCTATAAAATGCCCTTCTCGCTGGCTACCTATTGAGGGACCTCTCCCTGTGTACCTTGAAAATTGAATTGCCGCCTCCAAAGGATATGCTTCCGGCAAGTGCCGCCACGACTTCCCGATAATTCAGGGCTCCCGCAAAATCGAAGATTTTGTGGGAAGAGGAGCAGCAGTGAAACGAATGAGCTTTCGCACGAGTGCGGAAGCGAATGATATGAAACTTGCTGCGACGAGAGCGCGCCAAAGAAGCGATACGCCGTGGTGAGACTCCGGGGCAGGAACGATGCGGATGAGCGGCAGCAAGCAAAAATCACCGCAGAAATGCGGTTTCAGAACAAGCAAAGGAGGTTCAAGCCTATGAAGAAAGGAGAACTCAGAGAGCTTTATCAGATGATGTTTCCGGAATACCCGGACATTGTGACCGTTAAAGAGCTTCGGGAGATGCTGGGCATCAGCCGCAAGCTGGCTTACAAGCTGATCGACTATGGGTACATCCACGCCGTGAAGATCGGCACGACGCTGAAGATCCCGAAAATCAGCGTCATCAACTATGTGATGGAGAAAGAGGTGAAGCAGGTTGGATGAGATCAAGCGCCTGACGCCCGCCCAAAGGACACGCTGCAACCGGCTGATTCGGCGACTGTGCGCCAATTACGCCGGCGGCAACTGCCTGCCGCTGGACGACGGCGAGGACTGCGTGTGTGTGCAGATGATTTCCTATTCGCTGCTGTGCAAGTACTTCCGGCGGGCGGTTCTGCCCGCCGACAAGGTACTCTGTGCCGATATTTACCGGCAGCGTACACGGACCTGCGAACGGTGCGGAAAGCCCTTTGCACCCAGTAGCAACCGGCAGAAATACTGCCCGGAATGCGGCCGCTCCATCCGGCGCAAACAGAAGGCAGACTCCGCCAGACGGCGGCGCAGCGTAGAACATTAAGCGCCGGGAAAGCCTTGATTTCCAAGGCTTTTTGCGGGCAAAGCGGGTGCGGGTGGCCGTTTCCATCTGCACCTGTCAAAATCCATTTCTAACGTTCTACAAAGGAGAATTCTATGGACAACAAACTGAAAACCGTGGACGCAGAGACCTTGCTGTCCACGCCGATGAGCAAGACGATGTTCATCGTGGACGGACTCATTTTGCAGGGTGTCAATGTCATCAGCGGTGCCAGCAAGATCGGCAAAAGCTGGCTGATGCTGTGGTTGGGGCGTTCGGGGTCTCCGAAAAGTCCTTTGAACTTTTTGGGGAGAGGAGGAGCAGCGGAGCGAGTGAGTTTTGCCGCTTGCGGCGAAACGAAGGATACGGAGCTTGTGACGACGAGGCGCAGGGAAATTCCATTTGGGGCCTGCCTACACTGCAATGCGATGTGCTCTATCTGCGCCTTGAGGACACCCAGCGCCGTATCAAAGACCGGCTCTATAACCTCACCGACAGCGCCCCGGACAACCTGTATTTCGCCGTGACCTCCGGGCTGATCGGCGGCGGGCTGGAGGAGCAGATCACGGACTTTCTGACCGAGCATCCCGCCACCAAGCTGGTCATCATTGACACGCTGCAAAAGGTGCGGGACTCCAAAGGCAGCGCCGGAAAAGCGGGAATGTACGGCAACGACTACGACGACATTTCCTCCATCAAGCGCATTGCCGACGGCTTCAACATCGCCGTTTTGCTGGTGCATCACCTGCGAAAGCTGCAAGACAGCGACGATCCCTTTAACGATGTCAGCGGTTCCACCGGCATCATCGGCGCTGCGGACACCAACTTCATCCTGCGCCGTAAGCGCAGCGAAAACGCCGCTACGCTGCTGGTCAGTGGGCGGGATGTGGAATATCAGGAACTGACCTTGCAGTTTAACGACTTGGTCTGGGAGCTGGTGGAGCGCAAGAACAGCGAGGATATTCACAAGGCAGAGCTGCCGAAATTTCTGTTTCGGGTGGTGGACTTTATGGAGTGCCGCACCGAATGGGTAGGCACGGCCACGGAGCTGCTGGCCGAAATGAAGGAGCAGGAGGTCACGCCCAATATGGTCACGAAGTATCTCGGCCAGTTCGCCTATGAGGTGCTGGAGCCGCTGGGTATCGAGTACCGCACCAAGCGAACAGGCAAAAGCCGGCTCATCAAATTTCTGCGCCGTGACGGCGATGACGCAAATGACGCCGGAATCGCTATATAAGGAAATCCCCATCACAACCGTCATTGCCGTCACAAACCGAAGAAAGGGGGTGAACAAATGCGCAGCAAAAACTACGGGATCAATGTCCGTGTGACCGAGCAGGAGAAGCAGAAGCTGCTGGAAAATGCCCGGTTCTGTTCTCTGTCGCTGTCGGAATATCTGCGGCGGCTGGGGCTTGGAAAAGAGGTCAGAGTGGCGATCAGGGAGCGGGATTACCGCCTGTTTCGGATGCTGAACGGCCTGAAAGCGGAGCTTCCACAGCTTCAGAAAGAGGAAACTATTAGCAGGCTGGAAGCAATTTTGAATGAATTAAAGTACAATCGCATGACGAGCCGCAAGAATGCCCGCATCATCGAGGACTTTCGAGATACCGTTTCGGCCACCTACATAGCCAGAAAGCATAATATCTCTACAACGACAGCTCTCCGTTATTTCAACCTGGTCAATTACTCGCACAAGGCGCTTCCGGAGGTGCTGTCCATCGACGAATTCAAAGGCAATGCCGGTGGGGAGAAGTACCAGACAATCCTGACAGACGCCAGGGACCGAAAGATCATAGATATTCTTCCCAATCGCAAAAAGGCAGATATGATCCGCTATTTCCGTCGTTTTAAGAACCGAAAAGAGGTTAAGTATGTTGTCATCGACATGAATCCTCATTTCCGGGAAGTCGCCGAGATTTGTTTCCCTCAAGCTACCATTGTGATCGACCGATACCACGTCACCAGACAAGCGATTTGGGCCTTGGAACGGGTGCGCAAGGAGGAACAGAAGCATCTTTCGTCAGACTGGAGGAGGTTTTGTAAGCATTCCAAGGCTCTTCTGAATAAGCCGCCAGACAAGCTGAAAGAGGATGAGCGAGAAAAGCTGCGTATCATCCTTGGACTCTCAACAAGGCTGGAGCAAGCATACTTCCTCAAAAACGACTTCCTGTTCCTTATGCACTCGCCAAACTCCCAGGTGGCTAAAGAGTTGCTTGATGACTGGATCTACCGCGCCGAATCCTCTCATCTGCCTGAATTCCAAGACTGTACCAGAGCGATTCACAACTGGGGCCAGTTGATCCTTAACTCCTTTATTGTTCCTTTTACTAACGGCTATACCGAGGGCTGCAACAACAAAACCAAAGTCTTGAAACGCGTTTGCTACGGCCTCCGTAACTTCCACCGTTTCCGCAACAGAATCCTCCATTGTGCCTCATGACACCTAAGAAGAAGGAGCATGTGGCTCGCCACATACTCCTTCTTCTTAGGTCTTCTTCTTTTGTTCTACCCCAACTATTGACATAGAACCGAAAAAGCACGGTGCGATCTGCATCGTGCTATCGCTTATTTAGTTATCAAGCGCTCTCCAAACCGCTTATAGTCTTCGTCCGCTTCTTGTCCTGTAAAAATTAATTTTGCAACTGAACCGTCCTTATCTTCAACTATTTCAAAGCGGCCTCCTATTGAGCTTCCATCAAGGGGCCTGGGGTTAATCGCAGAATATAGATAGTCCTCTCCGCTATCGTCTATTACTCGGAGCAGTCCTTCATCTTCCGGGTCTACCCAGCATTCGTATATTACGCCATCTGTCAAGCTAACTGCGCCGAAGCTTTCTCCTACATACTTAACCTTTGCCACCTGGTTTCACCTTCTTTTTACCTTTGAACTTTATTTCGTACTGTTTGCCGTTCCTCGCGTACCAGTGTATATCGTACTGGAAGTTTTCTGTTTTTGAAATGCCGCCAAGTTTTACCCACTCCGACGGCTCGCCACCATACATTTTTGCCAGACGTTCGGCATCTCGAAGCACTACGCCATTTGCGCCCGCGATCTGGCGAATATCGGACATGCTCACTCCCTGAGGAATTATACCTCCGCCTAATTCCGGTGGGACTTTAACAGTACTTTGTGTAGTTATGGGCTTATTATAACCTTTAACTCTTGCCCGGTCAAGTTTCACGCTCAGACCGACGTGCTCGCTGAATTCGCGGTATTCCAGCCCCAGCTCACGCGCGCGGCGACGTTCTCTCGCGGCGTTGGCCTTATCCCCCGCCGCTTCAAAAGCGTTTGCGCGATCTTTGGCGCGGCGTATGGCGGTTTCATATTTCCGCTGCTGCTGAGTGCACTCATAACCGTTGAATGTCTTACCCTTGTATTCGTACTGCTTGCCGGCATTTGCTTTGAATTCCGCAAGTTGCTCGCTTGTGTATGTTGGCTTACTTACGTTCTTAAAGTAAGAGAATAAATCTTAAAATGTACTGTTGCTTTTTCAGGCACGTGAGAAAGGCTCTTCCATAAAGCAACCGGAAGAGCCTTAACTATTTGCATTGATTCTGTTTTGCCCGAGATCTGACCCTATTGATATGCAGGCGGACAATTCTACTGCGTTTTTCAATATGCTTTTGTGCAGCCGCCGTTAAACTTCTATATACCGCCGAACTCCTTTTCAAGCGCCTCAAAAGCCAGCTTGCCCGCAACAGCACCGCCATCCTCAAGTCCCAGGCCTTTTTCTCCATAATATGCCGCCCTTCCATGTACAGGCAGCATATCTTTCGTGCTCTCGGCACCGGCCGCAGCCGCGGCTGCCGATTCCTGCAGTGAGCCGCCGTTTGCCAGCGTTTCGGCCGCAGGGATCAGTGCATCCAGTATCGTTTTTTCTCCCGGCGCCGAACCCGTCCGCTCCATAACCTTCTCAAGGCCCGCTGTCATTGCCTCGCCAAGCTGGCTGAGCGACACCTCATCCATACCGGCAAGCTGGCCTGCCATGGTCATAAGTATGATGGTAGTTATGGTGCCAAGACTCGACGGAGCTGCTTCATTCAGAGAGAAAGCCGCTTGTTTGAGAAGTCGTCCTATATTCCCTTCCGAAGAGGCCGCTGCTGCATACGCCGCTCTGAAGCCTTCACTCATTGATATACCCAGATCTCCGTCGCCGTTTCTGCTGTCAAGCTCTATCAGCATTTCACGGTTATCGTCCATACACCTGCTGATGGCTTCCAAGCCTCTGATCACAGAATCTCTGTTCATATCGTCCTCCGTCAAATGTTGTGATTTGTATAAAACGGTGTATCTCCCGGATAACGCAGCAGCGCTTTGGTATCCTCATCGAGTCTGAACACGGTCAATGACAGCCCCGCCATTTCCATGGATGTGGCGTACTCACCGATATGAGGCATTATTATTTTCACTCCCATGCCGCTAAGCACGTTGTGAACGCGGCGGTAGAAAATAAGCTGTTCCTCAAGCGGAGTGGCGCCAAGGCCATTTATCATCACAGACACTTCTTCGCCGGCCGCAAGAGGCATATCCTCCAACAATCTGGAAAGAACCGTATCGGCTGTTTCATCAGCGCTTAGCATTTTACATACCTGAATGCCAGGTTCACCGTGAATACCCATACCGAGCTCCATTTCATCTTCGTTGATGGAGAATGTCGGCTTTCCAACCTGCGGAACTATGCATGGCGACAGAGCCACTCCAAACGTGCGGATATTTTCCAGAGCTCTGGCAGTTACCGCCTTCACCTCATCAAGACTCCGCATCTGAGCAGCGGCAGCGCCGGCAATTTTGAACGCGTACACCATGCCTGCCACTCCTCTGCGCTTTTCAGCACTTTCGGGTGGGCTGCTTGCCACATCATCGCATACCAGGACGGTTTCTGTTCTTATCCCTTCGAGTTCTGCCGCCTCTCGGGCTATACTGAGGTTCATTTTGTCTCCGCCATAATTTCCAAACACGCACAGCACTCCCGCGCCGTTATCGCAGGCCTCGATCATTTCGGACATACTTCTCGCCGACGGTGAGGCAAACACATTGCCGACTGCACAGCCGTCAAGCATGTTCTCTCCTACATAACCAAGGAACACAGGCAAGTGTCCAAAGCCTCCGGCAGTGACGATACCTACCTTACCTTTTTTTGCCGTCGTTGCTCTGAGTATCACACGTTTGTTCGTTTCAGCAAAGCGAAGTCTGTCGCCATAGGCAAGCACGAGCCCTTCAAGGGTTTCATCAACATAGTTTTCAGGACTGTTTATAAGTTTTTTCAAGCTCATACCCTCCATATGTTCCATCAGCCTTCAGCTGTGTCTCGTGACCAGCCGTATACTTTTTCCGCTCTTGCAGGGGAAATATAACCGTTTTCCACGTCACTTCGTATGCTGTCCGGATCTCTTTCCCTCGGGTCGCCATAGCCGCCGCCGCCACCGGTGAGCAGCCGGACCACCGTTCCGCGCTTGATATGAAGATCGGCGGCTTTCATTACGCGCATTTCTTCGTCCGTGTCGGGATTTATTATGACCACGGGTGGTTGTGCATCCTGCCCGCCGAGCAAGCCCCACGCCGGAGTTACCGAGCGCTCAAACCATGTTCCGATAGCACAGTCGTCGGTGTTCACCTTATACTGTCTGACGACTCCACATCCTCCCCTGAAGCGGCCTGCCCCTTCCGAATCCTGCCGGATCTTGTAGCACTGGACCTCAAGCGGGTACTTATGCTCAACAAATTCCACGGGCAGGTTTTTGAAGTCTCCGTTTACCATATTGATAAGAGCGTTTTCTCCGTCTCCGCCTTTGAATCCGCCCCAGCCGCCTACGGTCGCTTCACATGAGGTGAAAAACTCATTACCGCGTTTAGGATTGGTGCCGTAGAAGAAGACTACCATTGAATCACCGTAATGCGCGCCGGAGGCCTTGTCAGGAACTACCTCCGCAAGGGCTTTAACAAGCATGTCTATAAGCAGACCGAGAGAAGAAAAATACCACTGGCAGGGCGCCGGCTCTTCAGCAGCGAATATTGATTTCGGAGGGACAATAACATTCAGATTGCGGAAATTGCCGCCGCAGATCGGTCCTTCCGGATAGGACAGTTCCTTGAATGCGACTCGTGCGGCTGCGATCGTCTGGGCAAAACCGCAGTTGACCGCGCCCCTGGTCGCGGGATTGGATCCGGTAAGATCCACCGTCATCTCGTCGCCCTGCACAATAACCTTAGCGCACACCTTCACATGATGTTCAAGATCACAATTGTCGTTGTCGAGATATCCCTCCGCATAGTATTCTCCGTCCGGGATGCTCTCAACGAACTTTCTGTCCAATGCCTCTGCCTGACGGAATATCTCTTTTGCCGCTTCCTTGACCACATCCGGTCCGAAACGATCCAGTATTTCACAAAACCGTTTTTCTCCTGTGCGGCTTGCTGCTATCTGGGCTCCGATATCGCCTTTCATAGCGGCATGGAAGCGGCTGTTAAGCGCTATGAAATCAAGCACGTCTTCCCTCAGCACGCCGCCGTCATACAGCTTGACGGGAGGGATGCGGATACCTTCCTGATATATATCGGTTGAGTCTATTACGCCGCCCGGAGCCTTTGCACCCACATCCAGCATAGCGGCGCGGGTCGCCGTGAAGCCGACCAGTTGACCGTTATAGAATATGGGAGAGACCGAGGTGAAGTCACCGACATGGGTTCCCTGCATATATGAGTCGTTCATTATATACAGGTCGCCCTCCTTGTAATTTTCAAGCCCTACTTTCTCATTCAGGATCTTTATGCAGATATCCAGATTGCCAAGAAAGATGGGCAGGCCCGCAGACTGGCCAAGCATTTCTCCATCTGTATCAAATATGCCGACCGAACAGTCCTTCATTTCGTATATAAGCGGGCTGAAAGCACTTCTTGCAAGGCAGTTATTCATTTCGTGCGCGGCCGAATTGAGTGCATTTCGAATAATCTCAACCACGATAGGGCTGACTGTTTTGTTCATAACAAATGCTCCTTTATGTCAATTTTACTGTTGCCTGGTCTTGCGGATGTTCTCCGGGGAAAGGAGCGATACCGCATAATCAAGCTCATCTTCAGTGTTCCAGCAGTGTACGCAGAACCTCACAACGCCTTTTACCCCGAACAGCTTAAGAACGCCGGGACTGAAAAAGCTGTGTGCCATAACTCCGACATTATTATCATTAAGATGACAGCCCACGGCGGGAAATGGGACATCTTTGATGTTAAATCCGACCATGCCGCCGTAATCCTCCGCTCTCAGCGAGCCAAGGATCTGCACCCCGGGTACTCGGTTCATTTTCTCTATCAAATACCGCAGAAGCTGCTCAGTTCTCTGCCTGATCTTTTCAACGCCGCCGCATTCTTCGACATATTCGACAGCTCGTCCCAGGCCGAAGATCGCCGGAAAATCATATTCACCCATATTCATGCGAGCCGCACCGGGCGCGGGTATAAAGAGGTTCTTGTCCCAGTCCCATTTGTCTTCCCGCCAATCCCATGTCCCGCTGTTCCACGTAGGGACAAGCGGCTCAAGCATCTCGGCCGCATTACTGTTAACATACAGAAAGCCAGAGCCCGATGGACCGCGAAGATACTTGCGCCCGGATGCCGCCATAAAGTCGCAGCCTATGTCCGATACATTCAGAGTTTGCATACCAATGGTATTTGCCGCATCGAGCATATATGGTACAGAGTGCTTTTTGGCAATATGCCCTATCTCATGCACAGGCTGCAGCATTCCCAGATTGTTTGGCATATGGCATATTGATATAAGGCGTGTGCTCCTGTCTATCATTGCCTCCAGGCCTTTCAGGTCGGTAATCCCCGGCATCGTTACCGGTGCGAACCTAACCTCTATGCCCTTGGTCTTTTTCAGCCACAGGAACGGGGCGGCGTTTGCTATAAAGCTCAGACCGTCAACTATAACGTTGTCTCCGGCCTTCAGTTCAAGGCCTTGCGCCACAAGGCTGATAGCCTGTGACCCGTTGGCAGTAAAGCATATTTCTTCCGGTGCAGACCCTATCATCTGTGCACAAGCTGCCCTGGCAGATGCAACTCTGTCCAGCGTAAGGCTCTGTCCTCTCGCGCTTGTAGAGCCAAAAGTTGTGGAAATACAATAGTATTCGCTGACCGCCTCCACCACCTGCCTTGGCGGCACGGAGGTGGAGACATGGTTCAAATAAACATTTCTACAGGGGGTATCTTCTCTGAGCCTTTTTATATCCATGGCATTATATGTCGTTGAAGCATACACTGGCCTTACTTCCTTCCGCCCAGTATGGTATGTCCCTTGACAGAAACTATAAAGCTCACAAGGGTAATAGCGCAGCCTGCGAGAGTGATCGCATCACACATAGGAGACGGCATCAGGAACGGGCTGATAAAGCTTACAAATATACCGCCCATGCAGCCAAAGATAAATACCTTCTGCTGCTTTGTAAATGTGAATTTCCCCTCTGCCCATTTTTCGGGAGTATATTTGCCCGGCTTGATCTTCGCCTGTATCATCATGCCCGCAAGGTAGAGCGCAGCCGCCAGGAACATCGCGGTGAAGCAGGAATATCCTACGGAAACAACGGTTGCAGCCACACAGGCTATGGCCATCGAAGCAAGGGCAATCCAGTTGACACCGGAATTGTTGTTCCACTTTCTGTCTCTGATAATATAGTGATCCACCGCGATTATGATGCCGACCGGAGCATACAGTATTGCAAGAGACTGCAGGAAGGTATCCAACCATCCGATTATTCCGGCAAGCGAGAACACGGTGCCGCAAGTAGCAGCGACGATAGTGGAGACCATCTGTCCACGCTGTGTTTTTATATTGAACATATTCGCCATGGCAAGTCCGCAGGAGTATGCAGCCACCACCATTGTGGTCATCTGCGCTATCAGCACGCAGAGCATCGCCAGCGTACCCATGCCAAGCTCATTGCTCATAATGGCCACTATGTCGTATGTTCCGGATGTGGTGGAAAGGATGATGCCTATTCCGTAGATTATCGAACAGACGATTATATTGCCTACAAACGGCGCGCTTATGCTGTCAGGCAGTATCCGCGGATTGTATCTCGAATAGTCAGAGAACATCAACCACTGACAGGCTGAGCAGCCAAACACCATCACAAGGGCATTTGTTATGGATATCGGGGTAGTCGGCTCGGATTCGATCAGCGCCTTAAGGCCGGCAGAGAAGCCTCCCAGATTCTGAAATACTCTGTAGATCGCATACGCAAAAACAACACACACCAGCGGTACGAGGATTTTGCTTATCTTAGCCATCAGTGCCTGTCCCTTGAGAGCGGGTATGACAAACAACAGTCCTATCACTACTGTCACGACAGCAAATATCCAATAGTTTCCGGCGGCCGAGTAATCGACTCCAAAGGCTGCCAGACCTGCATTGGCGGCAACCTGCACATGAGAGCCGTACCAGCCCATGTTCATATACAACAGGAGAAAGGATATCAGCGTTCTGGATGTGGCAGAGCCGAACGAGCATCGCGCCAGCTGAGCTCCGGGACGGCCTACGTCCGCTCCGACTGCTGCGTTTATTGAAGAGTATATCTGCGCGGCAGTAACGCCGAGTATCATTATCAGAAATGCCCATCCGAATTTAAGACCCTGTGCAAGATATGCACCGACAAAGATTATAGGTATATTCAGGTCGCAGCCCGCAAAGACAGCCGCGGCGGCCGTCCAGGAGGTTCGCTTTTCTGCGGGAACAAAATCAAGCTCCAAAGCCGATGCTTCTGATGAAGCTGCTTTTTTGTTGTCGTTCATTGTGTTACCTCCGTTTAATTTTTAATCGTATATTACTTTACTAATTCTTAACCATGACCATGCTGCCGTTCTCATCCATCCGCAGACTCCATTCCGGAGGAACTACAGTGGTCGCGGTCAGCTCCACGATAACTGCCGGACCGTTTATTACGGCTCCGTACCCAATGTCGGATCGGCTGTAGACCCTGACCGTATAGGTCTTGAACCCAAAAACTCCTGGGAACTCACTAAGAGCCCTGATATCTCCGCAAGCTTTTGAAACAGGGGCCGTCTTGCTGCGTCTTGAGCGGCAGACCACGCTCATACGAACATTTACCAGTTCTACCGGATCGCCGACCGCACTGTGGCCGTAAAGACGGTCATGCAGCTTGTGGAATTCGGTTTTTGCGTACTCCTTGTCAAATACGCCGTTTTTACATGCATTGTCTACCGGCAGATTGATGGTGAATTCCTGGCCTGCATAACGCATATCCATTGTTCTGTGGAAAGCGGCGGAATCCACGCTTGCGCCTTCCCTTACGAGCGTATCCTTCAGTTCGGCGTACAAGACATCAAAGATCGCATCGATCTCACTTGCCTCAAGCTCATCCATATTGGCCATCCGCGTGCGTACCGCATCATGTCTGATATCCGCCTGCAGCATGCCCCATGCCGAGAAGCCGCCAGGCACAGCGGGTATGATAACCTCCTTCATACCAAGCTCTTCTGCTATGAGTGCTGCATGCATCGGGCCTGCGCCGCCGAAAGCGAGCATTGTGAAGTCTCTCGGGTCTATGCCTCTTCTCACAGTGATTTCACGTATTGCATCCGCCATTTTATGGTTCGCTATTGCACATATACCTTCAGCCGCCGTGGACACATCAAGTCCGAATTTCGCGCCGAAGTCTCCGACGGCTTTCTTTGCCGCTTCAAAATCGAGCGTCATGCGGCCGTCAAGAAAATGCTCCGGATCTATACGGCCCAAGACCAGATTTGCATCCGTGATAGTAGGTTGGGTGCCTCCCTGTCCGTAGCATGCGGGGCCGGGCTTCGCACCTGCGCTTTGCGGGCCGACGCGCATACCGCCGCCCTCTTCCCAGCCAATACTGCCACCGCCCGCGCCAACACTGAAGATATTGACTGTCGGCACAAGCGCAGGAAATCCCTCAACATTAGATTCCACCTGAAGCTCGCATTGACCATTGATAATAAGGCTGACATCAAAGCTAGTGCCGCCCATATCGACTCCTATAATATTATCCCTTCCGCAGACTGTACCGCCAATGGCTCCGCCAACCGGGCCTGACATGAGTATCTGCACTGCCTTATTCACCGCCAGCTCATCCTTCATGACGCCGCCGTTGGACTGCATGATGAATAAATTGCCTTTGAAGCCCCTGCTTATCAGCTCCTGCTTCAGGGCTATAAGATGTGCTTTTGTGATCGGTGAAACATAGGCGTTGAGCACCGTTGTGCTGGTGCGTTCATATTCACGCCACTCCCGTGCCGTCTCTGCGGATGTGATCACCATTACGGACTTGTCCAGCTCTTCTCTGAGCACGGCGGCGGCTCGCTCCTCATTTTCAGAATTCAGGTAGCTGTTGATGAAGCATACGGCAATGGAATCATATTTTCCGGTCAGAGACTTCGCGAGACGGCGTATCTCTTCCGTGTCAACCGGCACCGATACCCTGCCGTCAGCGTCCGTACGTTCTTTTATCTCATAGATACTCTTTCTTGCAACAAGCGGTTTCGGCCTTCTGTACCTGTTATTGTACATATCAGGACGGTTGCCGCGCCCGATCTCAAGTACATCTCCGAAGCCAAACGTAGTCACGACAGCGCAGTTTGCACCCTTTCGCTCGATAACGGCATTCAAGCCTGACGTCGTACCATGAACTATACTCTCCACCTGATCCCACTTGTCACCTATGAGCTCGTCGAAGCCCGCCATTATTCCGTCGGTAAGTTTATGCGGAGTCGTCAGGACCTTAGTGGTAGTGTACTCACCGGTCGCATCGTTTACACAGACAACGTCGGTAAATGTACCTCCGATATCTGCTGCTAAGCGGTAAGACATTTGTTTTCCTCCTTTTTGATAATTATTGAAAAATTATTAAAGTATATTTATGTGATTGAATAATAGCGCCGATTAATAGCGCCGATTACCTACTTTGTCAATAGGTTTTTTGGGTTTTAAATAAAGAATTATTCAGGGCGGTGCTTGTCCCTACAAGCTGTGATTTATTGTAATGTCTACTGCTTTTAAGTTAACCTTGCAAATGCTGATCAGGTATGGTAATATTTTATCTGATAATATCAGTGGTATTACCAGATAAAATAAAACGGAGGTACAGATATGATAACCGAAAGGACAACACGGCTCGCCGAAAGAATACGGGCGGTAGAGATCGATTACCTTATACTATCCAGACCATCCCATGTTTTATATCTCACCGGTCTTAAGGTATGCCCGGGAGACAGGCTTTTTGTCGCAGTTTTGGATGCTGAGGGCAGACTGTCGTTTGTGTGCAACCGCATGCTTCCAATGCCTGAGTCCGTCTATGACAGTATCGTATGGTACCACGACTGTGACAATGGCGTGTTCGCGGTATCTTCGCTTATCGGAGTTGGCTCAATCGTCGGTATCGACAGCGAGTGGACATACGGCTATGCTTCTTCTCTTGCGTCCATCCGTACTGACCTGAGCTTTACAAACGGCTCAGCGCTTATTGAGCAGATGCGCATGATAAAGGACGACGCTGAGCTGGAGCTGCTACGCATATCCTCACGCATAAACGATAAGTGCATGAGCTATCTCGTAAGTGAAATCTCCGGGGACCTGAGCGAAAAAGAACTTTCCGAAAAACTGTTTGACTATCATGCTTCCCTCGGTCAAGGGGAAGCAGGCGGAGGCGCCATCATATCCTACGGAGTCAATGCGGTAGATCCTCACCATTTCCCCGATGGCAGCAGACTGCGCCCGGGAGACAGCGTCGTGATGGATTTTGGATTTTCCTACAAAGGCTATCTGTCGGATATGACCAGAACTGTGTTCTTCAGAGAAGTGCCTGCCGAGCTTGAAAAAATATACCGGATCGTGCTTCAGGCACAGGAGGCAGCGATCGCGCTTATAAGGCCCGGCCGCAGCGCCGGAGAGATCGATGAAGCCGCAAGAGCCCTCATCCGCGCATACGGTTATGAAGCGTATTTCCCGCATCGAACCGGTCACGGTATCGGTCTTGACGTACACGAACCGCCGTTTATCAGCAGCATATCGGACTTGATACTCTTGCCTGGAATGGTGTTCTCTGTGGAACCGGGCATATATGTGCCCGGGCTTGGCGGTGTTCGCATAGAGGATCTTGTGATAGTTACCGGCAACGGAGCTGAAAACCTGAATTCCTTTACAAAAGAATTGACGACCGTGTCTTGAACGGCTTTCATTTACCGGATGTGCCCCGCGCATCCGGTAAATCAATTTTTAAGCATTATCTCAAGAACCTTTCTGTCTGTAGCTCGCATACCCTCTTTTGCCATTGTGCCTATGTTTTCAATCGTCTGCTCCACGCTGCTCCCGACGAGACCGTCGCCGGGGCTGCATATATTGGAGTTCCGACTTAGTCGATACGCATCGAAAGCGGCATTAAGTGCGGCTGATATTTTCAGTGCGCAGGATGGCTTAGCGCCGTCGCATACCATTCCTCCTATAGCTGCGGCTGTATTCACGATGATACCGCCTATTGTTCGGAGCCCTGCGCCGTCCAGATACGCTATGCCGCAAACGGCACTTCCCGCCGCACTGGTAGCTCCGCAGTATGCCGACAGGCTTCCGATAAACCTCTTTTGATGTATGGATATCAGGTTTGCCGCCACCAGCGCACGAATGGTCTTATCCTCACTGGCTCCTGTCTCCCGTGCGTATTCGATGACAGGAAGGCTCACCGTAATGCCCTGATTCCCGCTTCCGGAATTGATAACCACCGGCATGGAGCACCCGCTCATTCGCGCGTCTGACCCAGCGGCCGCCATTGCTCTTGCTCTGATATATATATCGCTATCATCACGTTCACTGAGCAGCGTTCTTCCGACTTTAAGTCCGTACGGCCTGAGCATGCCCTCAGCAGCGATGGCAGAGTTACAGCGTATCTGCTCCCGTATCAGTTCCTTTACGTCATCAAGCCTTACGCTATCTGCAAATGAGATTATGTCCTTTATATTCAGCAGTGCCGTATCGTCCGTATGACCGTTGTCCTGAGCACATTCTTTTCCGCTCACTATGCTGACTCCGTTTTTTATTATGCTGCAGATGTTATCGTGTTTATCCTGAATAGTAACAGACGCATAGTCCTTGTCTTTTCCGAAAACGGTCACGGTAACAAAAAGCTTCCGGGTACTGTTTGCCAGAGATACTTCGCACATATTTTCCGCCAAAAGCTCCGCCGCACGCTCTCGCTGGCAGTCTGTGACTCCAAGCAAAACATTCAGTCTCTCTGCAGCGTTGCCTCCCACCGCTCCCAAGATCGCGGCAGCGGCGATACCCTTCATGCCTCCCGACCGGGGGACAGTTACGGACTTTACGTTTTTTATCATATTGCCGCTGCACTCAGCTTTTATCCGTACAGGAAAAAATCCCAGGACCTGAACCGCCTTCGCGGAGGCATACGCTATTGCTATGGGCTCCGTACATCCAGTTGCCGGTATAAGTTCCCTATGCAGCACTCTGACATATGCCGAATATTTTTCTTCGCACAATGCACTAAGATTGTTTTTCATTTCATCTGCTCATTTTTATCCGGCACGTCGCGCAGCCTTTCGCAATAGTATCGCCAAGCTCAAATTTCATATCATTCTTATCTGCAATGCCTCTGTCGCCTTCCATCGCTATGTCGCACAGCATGGCGATACGCTCATCTGAAAAGCCGGCCTTCTTCCATGCGCTGACAAGAGGGCAGTAGTGGAATGTGACGTTCAGCTCCTTCTCCGTCTGAACTGTCTCCATCTCAAAAGTCTTAAGCCCGAGCTCGGTGAGAAACACTTCCTTAAATACCCGGCAGTCCTCCGAGCCCCCGCAGTTGGCCTTATGCAGCTCGCCGTGAAATCTGCCGCAGCGCCTGACAGCTCTGCGACATATACTTTCGGCGTCAGCACCGGCCTTTTCCATTTCATCGAACAGGAATCCCAACCAAAGCGCCCGATGCTCAATGGCCGCTCTGTTTATACTCACTTTTTCTTCATTGATCTTCGCATCATTAACTATTGACATAGTGTTCCTCCGTAAATAATAAATTGTCGTTGATGACACTATTAATCATATCACAAATCTTATCAAGGTCAATATTTTTTTGCTCCTCTGTGTTTATTTCGTTATTATGCTTCATCAGGCCAGCCGTTTTTCGTGTATAATAACAAAAAAATGAGGCTGTGAGCCTCATTTTTTTGCTATTTCGATTATATCCCTGTCAAGGCAGAGCACCGCACCTTCAATATCGTTCTCCCTTATCAGTCTTATGAGTTCCCTGTGCTCGATATTTTCATTGACTGTCGAATCCGGTATAAGTCCGCTCCACTTATCCCAGTACATTTGAGCAAACGCGCGCGTCAGCACGTTAAGCGTTCTGGCAAGCTCATCATACATGTATTTATTCCCGTAGTATGACATCAATGTAAGATGAAAGTGATTATTATTTTCCCAAAGAGATGTTATATCATCATAATTCGGGCTTTTTGGCTTGAAGCTGGCAATGCTCTCCAGTTCATCAAGACGAGCCGGCGTAAAGCAGTTCCAATGCTTACGCAGGCATCCGCACTCAATCAGCTGGCGGAACTCTCTGAGATTCTTCACATCTGTCGATGTGATGGGAATAATCTCATATCCGTATCTTGGGATACTACGAAGCACATTCTCATTGCACAGCTCTATCAGCGCTTCCCTGACCGGAGCCTTGCTGACGCCGAATTTTTCCGTGAGCAGGACCTCGCTTATAATATCCCCGGGCTTGTACATACCCTGAATAATATCCTTGAATACCTCATCATGGACGATCTGCTTTAATGTTTTCTTCCTATGTTCCATATTTTCCTGTTCCTGTTGTTCATATCAATGATATATTTATAACCGTAGTTTGCTGTGTGCTGATATTTTATCATGAAATCTGCGTTTTTCAATCTTTTTTTCAATTATTCAATTATATAGTAAGTGGCCGAAAAAGGCCTCACGGAATATTAAACCGTCCCGTTTTATACGGACAGCACAAAAAAAGACATTCCTGCGTAGGAAAATAAAATTTTAAGCAACATACTGGCGCCGAAATTCCATCGGCGTCAGTTTTGTTTTCGTCTGAATGCGTTGGTGGTTGTAGAAGTAGATATAGTCATCAATGATCCGTCTTGCTGCAGCAAAAGTCTTTATCTTAACCCTGTGAATGCACTCAGTCTTTAGGATAGAGAAAAAATTTTCAGCCAAAGCATTATCATACGGGTTACCGCGTCTTGACATGGACGGTATTATACCGTATTGTTGAGTTAGCTTAAAGTACGCCTGTGAAGTATACTGAAAGCCCTGGTCACTATGGAGGTGCAGCTCTGTAGTGACCTTTTCCTTTCTCTTGGCGGCCTTGATCGTATTCAGCACCAGATTGATGTTCTGCTCCGAGCCGGTCTTGTAAGCTACAATACTGTTGTCATAGAGATCACGGATGACCGAGAGATAGAGGAAGCCTTGTCCTGTGCGGATGTAAGAGATATCCGTTACCCACTTTTGGTTTGGCCTTTCGGCGATAAAGTTTCTGTTCAGCAGGTTGGGATAACGGTGCAGAGCTTCTCCGTACTTTACATATCGCTTTCTGCGAATAACAGACAGCAGATTATATTTATTCATTACTCTAAGAACTGTTTTGGGGTTGCAGTGCGTACCATTGCGTTCTAACCAGATATGCACTCTGCGGTAGCCGTAGGTGCTGCGGCATTCAATCTGGCACGTTCGAATTTGCTCAGCCAGAGGCAGATCCTTTGCCGGTATGTCCATGCGATTGACATAGTCATAGTATCCGCTTCGGGATACACCAAAGAAGCGTCACATTTCACTGATACTGTACTTCTCCTTATGACGGTAGATAACTTTATATTTGACGCTGGCTTTCACTTCCTTTCGGTAAGCGAGAGAAAATCCCGCAACAACTCCACTTCCATTTTTAAGCGTTTGTTTTTATATTTGTACTCTTGAAGAGTTTTTGCCGGTTTACGGCTTCGCTGCCTCGGGACACCTTGAACATCCTTCTTCTTTTCTCTCCAGAGAAGATTTCTTACAACTTTTGCATTATTTAAGCCCAATTTATCTGCAATTTGTTGCTGTGTGTCGCCCGCTTCCGCCAGTTGCCTTACAACTGGTAACATCTCCTGCACTTTTTCGTATTTCCTTGCCATAACAATACCCTCTATGTAGTACTTCTATTTTCCTACATAGGGGGTCTTTTGTCTATTGTCCGTTTTTACTGGTTCGGTTCAATATCCGCGAAGCCTTTTTACAGCTTGTCTTCGTTAAATTATGACAGACAGGATCAAAGGGCAAGCTTAAAAATATTTACTATGTCGTCCGCAGAAAGGTGCTTCAGTCCGCCCACGGTCTGATCCTCCGGATTTGTTATTCGCACGCGTCTTGCCATTCGCCACATTGCTTCTTCCGTGATAGGCCCCTTAATTTCAGGCATTTCGCTCAGCCGCACGGGAAGGCCCATGCCGGTAAAGAATTCCTCCAGCCTTGATATCGCAGTGCAGACCGTTTCTTCGTCATCCCTGCCGTTCGGATCGACTCCCATCACCCTTGTCGCCCAGTTGATGAATAAGCCGGGATTCACCCTCCATACATATTTCATCCATGCCGGCGTTATCGCCGCCAGCCCAGCACCGTGGGTAACGTCATATTCTCCCGACAGTTCATGCTCTATAAAATGAGAGCTCCAGTCACCACTGCGCCCCATTCCCGTCAGTCCGTTGTGCGACAATGATGACGCAAGCATCACATTGGCTCTGGCATCGTAATCGTCGGGTGAGGCCATGAGCACATCAGCACAGCGCATACATGTTATGAATACGGCTTCACAAAGGCGGTCGGTCAGTTCATTGCCGCCCTTCTCTGCGGTGAAATACCGTTCAAACGAGTGTGACATAATGTCCGTAATGCTGCATGCTGTCTGAAATTTGGGAAGCGACATCGTCAGTTCAGGGTTCTCAATGGCAAATCTGGGACGATTGATATCATTATCGCAGAAACGTTTGAGCTTCTCGTCCGACTTGGTTATAACACAGCTGTTTGACGCCTCGCTGCCGGTGGCGGCAATCGTCAGAACGACACCTATCGGCAGGCTTTTTTTCGGTACGTCTTTTACTTCCCCTTTATTTTCGGAAAAGAAATTCCAGACATCTCCGTCGTAAGGCACACCCATGGCGATGGCCTTTGCCGAGTCAATAACACTTCCGCCTCCTACGGCAAGGATGAAGTCAATCTTCTCCCTGCGGCACAGGTCTATCCCCTTATGCACAAGGTCAAGTCTTGGGTTTGGAACGACCCCGTCCAGTTCGATACAGTAAAGGCCGGCATTATGTATTGCCTTGAGCACCCTGTCTATTAGCCCGCTGCGAACGGCGTGCCCTCCGCTGTGATGCACCAATACCCTTCCTCCACCGCAGTTTTTTATAAGCTGTCCTGCCTTTGCCTCTGCTCCGCGGCCCAGAACAATCTTCGTTGGTGAGCAGAATTCAAAATCAAGCATTGTATTTTCCTTTCAGTCTTTATAAATTTATTCTCATCAAATAATAATCGAAAACAGTGTAAACAGCCAGTTTGACGAAATCCCCGCGCAGATTCCACCTATCGTGTGACTTATTATGGCCTTACCGGTGAGCTCGCTGCAGCCCAGCCCGTCCATCATGGCAACATGTGTGCTCAGATATCCGCTCCAACACATACACATTGAAGTAAATACCGCTACATCATGGGCACTGGCAGCGCCGCTCTCCAGAAGGCCGGGAACAAGGCCCATGGCGGCGCCCGCGGAGCCGAGCGCCGTGATGGGTACAGCAATGCCCTCGGCCCCTGAAAATCCGAACATCGGTTTAAGTAAGAATCCGAGCTTTTCTCCTATCATGGGCAGCAGGCCAACCCCCTCGTAAGCGGCGCCTGTGTACCCGTTTTCAGGGCAGCCGTTTGTAAGCATTAACACAAGCGTGCAGATAATGAGCACGCCCGGAACTATCTGCAGCCCGAGCTGGACGCCGTTTTTTCCCCCGTCCAGCATAGCCTGCAGAGTTCTTATTCCCGCTCCTCCGGAGCGGACTTTACGTTCTTTTACTGTATTGACAACGGTGCTCGCGGACTCGCCGTTCTTGACATCGTAGTATCTCATCGAATATCTGAGCATTAGCCGCGTGCTTACTATACTGCCCACCACCGCGCCTATATTTCCTACCAAAACCGCCAGACCGAGCTTCGCCCCGTCTGTTTGTATGCTGAGCATATAGGTTGATACTATAGCGCCCATACCGAAGGCTGTACCTATATTGGTCAACGCCGGTATCTGATGCTTTTTAAAGTATTTGACGTATTCCTGATCATTCGCCAAAGCTATTATTGCAGGATTATCCGACAAATATGTTGTTACTATGCCAAGCGAAGCGGCTCCCGGCAGCTTGTATAATGGCAACATCAGCGGCGACAGAATCCGATTTATAAGCTCAACGACGCCGAATTCTGTCATAAGCGAGCCTATCGCACCCGCTATAACAGCTATGGCCATAATGTAAAAGCAAGTGTCCATAAGAAGTGCAAATGCTGTGTTCATCGTTGTCTTAAGCATATTCACAGCTCCCATCATGTGCCCAAGTCCTACAAACACAACAAGTATAGCCGCCAGGCAAATAAAGGTTTCCGGGCCGACAGCTTTTTTGTAAACATTAGTACTATCCATTCGCATCACCCTTTATCCCAACCTCCAAGCTTGATATTGCTTTTAGTATCATTATTAATATGATTAATATACAGCACAGATACCTGTTTGTCAACAAAAACAGTTGAACCTCACGCAGCCTCGTACCTTCGCATGCGGAAGCAGTTTGCCGTTTCTTTGCGCCAATGTCAAGGGCATTAAAATTGTAAGGAAACTGATACCTTACCCATTTGTCAAACTCGGTATATTCTTCTTGAAGTTTTGCGGCGCTGTGATATACTCAAAACAACAATGCTTTTAAGGAGATTGCTATGGCAGAGGAAAAGTTTAAATTCATAAGAGATTTCCTTGACAACTTCGGCGACGCGACCATAAACGGCTCCGTAAACGAGCACGGCAGCGGCAAGACCACATAGTTATTCGGCCGAAGCGAGGACTGCGATTTTGTATATTCCGCTCCCAAAGCCTCCCGCAGGCATTTTTAGATCGAGCTGTGCGACGGCGACTACTACATTCAGGATCTCGGCTCTACCAACGGCACCTACGTCAACGGCCGGAGGATAGATCGCAAGGAGCGCATTTTCTCCGGCGACGTCATCACCATGGGCGGGGTCGATATCGTCTTTTCAAAGGATATGCTGTTTTAAAAAGGGTGCAATTATGATATATCGTGATTTTCAGGGCGAAAAGCTCTCCATGCTGGGCTTCGGCACCATGCGCCTGCCCCTCCTCCCCGGCGGCGGAGAGGCCGACATCGATCAGGCCCAGGTCGATAAAATGACCGACTACGCCATCGAGCACGGCGTAAACTACTTTGACACCGCTTACCCCTACCACGGCAGCTGCTCCGAGATCGCCATCGGCAGGGCTCTGGCGCGGCATCCGCGGGATAAATTCAATCTCGCCGACAAATACCCCGGTCACCAGATCTACGATAAGTCCAAGACTCCTGACCCCGCGGCGGTCTTTGCCGACCAGCTCAAAAAAATGCGGCGTTGAGTACTTCGACTTCTACCTTATGCACAACGTTAACGAACCCTCCATCAAATACTATCTCGACGGGGAGCTCGGCATTGTTGATTTCTTCGTTCGGCAGAAGGAACTGGGCAAGATACGCCACCTCGGCTTTTCCAGCCACGGCAGCGTTGAAAACACAAAGCAGTTTCTCGACGCCTGCGGCGAGCATATGGAATTCTGCCAGATACAGCTCAACTACCTCGACTGGTCGCTGCAGGACGCCGAGGGCAAGTACAAGCTTCTGACGGAGCGGGGCATCCCCGTTTGGGTAATGGAGCCCGTCCGCGGCGGGAAGCTCGCGAAGCTCGACGAGCGCGATGAGGCGCTTCTTCGCTCAATGCATCCGGACTACAGCACCGCGGCATGGGGCTTCCGCTGGCTGCAGGGGCTTTCCAATGTCACAATGGTGCTCAGCGGTATGTCAAGCTTTGAGCAGATGGTTGACAACGTTAAGAACTTCGACGAGCTCAGGCCTCTCAGCGCCGAGGAGTGCAATGTGCTTTACGGCATTGCCGACAAGCTCAAGAACACCGTGCCCTGCACCGGCTGCCGCTATTGCTGCAAGGGCTGTCCGCAGGGGCTGGACATACCCATGCTTCTTAATCTTTATAACGATCTAAAGCTCGACAGCAGCGTGAACGTTATCATGCGCGCCGACGCTCTGCCCGAGGCAAAGCGTCCCGAGGCCTGTATCGGCTGCGGCCAGTGCGCCGCTGCCTGCCCCCAGCACATAGACGTCCCCGCCGCTCTGGGCGATTTCGCCGCCCGCCTCGCGGAACTGCCCACATGGGCTCAGATCTGCCGCAAGCGCGAGGAGGCCGCGAACTCCGCCAAGTGACACGTCATGCAGAAACACCATGCGCTTATTCAATGCGCATGGTGTTTTTTCGGTCATTTATTCTTTTTCACATATTCCGCGAGCTGCTCAAAGCTGCCGTGGGGATACACGGAGATGTCCTTGTTTTCCCTGTTTATCATGCAGTCGGTGATGAGAAAAACGCTCATGCCGGCTTCCTGCGCGGCCATGTCCTCGGTCTGCTCCTGATGCCGCCTCATTTCTTCAAGGCGCCCGGCAGCGGCCTTTTCCTCCGCTTCGGCCTGCCTGAAGCGTTCATAAAGCTCAAGATATTCCGCTTCGCAGGTTTTTATATCGTCTTCGTTTGCCGCCTTGTATTTTGAAAGTATCCGTCTTCGCTGCTTTCCCGCCTCGTAGGCCGCGGCCTTTGCCCTGCCCTGCCTTACAAACAGGAGCACGGCGATAATGCACAGCAGTGCCGCGGCAGCGTAGGCGTAGGGGCTCAGGAATATGCCGGCTGCGGCGGCTATGAGCGCGAGGATAAGGCAAATTATCGCCGGTGCGGCGCTTATTTTTTTCTCTGCCTCGGCCTTGAGCGTAAGGGAGTTTTCTATATCCGCCGCGACCTCGGGGCGCACATCCTCGGGGCTGCGCTCGCCTATCACGCTGCCGCACAGAGCCGCCCGGCAGGCGTCGCGCTCATCGTCGGCGCGCTCATGCTCCTCGTTCGCGGCGTTTATCTCCTTGCGCAGGCTGAGAAGGCTGCTAAGCGCCTCCTTGCGGACGCTCTTGCGGCTCTCGGTCACGGCGGTCTCAAGCCGGGAGCACTCGCCCTTTGCCCGCTCAAGCTCTGCGGATAAGGCAGATGTCCCTTCCTCCGGCGGAAAGCTCCATAGTCCCCTGCATGGCGGCTCCTGACCACGGCGCATAGCGCATCTTGTCGGGCAGATATCCGTGTCTCTGCCGCTCGGAGCTGTCGATACCGTACAGCATGGCGCGGATGAAGGCGCACCATGTGCTTTTTCCGCTCTCATTGGGAGCGCAGATAACGTTCAGCCCCCCGTGCAGCTCAAGAGTATCGCCGTCGAGCTTGCCGAAGGTCGCGCTGAGCTTATTGATCTGCATGGCGCACTACCTCCTCTCGTCTGTCAAGCGCGGCAAGCCCCCAGCGGGCCGCCTGCACTATCCGCTCCCTATCTTTCTCGCTTTTTGCTTCGTCATGTTTTTTTCCTGAGTCTTGCGAGGAACTGCCCGCGCAGACTGTCCTCCCCCGCCTTTTCCCAGACGTCACGGCGAAGCGAGGTCTCGTCCCTTATCTGCAGGCTGAAAAAGCGTTCCTCAAAAGCGGCTCTCAGGGCGCTCACGTCGGGCGCTTCCTCTGTCTCGCCGCGCAGGATAAGGCGGTAGATGTCATTTTCCGTACCGTCGGGCAGGACTTCGCTCACCGCCTCGATGGGGTCTCGTCCCGTGAGGTCGATGCTGAGTATCTCATACCTGCGGCGGGCGATATTCACGGGCTCGACGCTGCATTTGCCGTCGCCGAAGCTTACGATGCTGACGTATTTTTCGCCCGTCTCGTCAAAGCCGCGTCCCTCGGGACAGCCGGGCCACGAATAATAGCAGCTCCCCGCCTTTTTCAGACCGCTTCCTGCGTGGATATGCCCGAAGGCGATGTAGTCCATTCCGGAGGCCGCAATCTCGTCCTCAGTAACGGGGTTATACGCCGAGGCCGCATTGACCTCGCCGTGGATGCACATAATATCGAGGACGCCGGCTGTTTTCTCCGCGCTGAAGCCGCGCAGCATACCGCCGCTGTACTTATCGGCGGAGAGAGTTTTCACATCCATACCGTTCTCCAGCGCCAGCGTCGCGAATGTATGATAAAGCTGCTGCACGCGGCCGACCTGCATCTGGACTCTCCCTTCGAGGGCCTGGGCGAGAGCAA
>OQWE01000034.1_pt1 | contig 40235 bp, 39 predicted proteins | sample 1691591 | NCBI WGS metagenome assembly OQWE01 (sample SAMN03418265, study PRJEB22391) | human gut metagenome | biome: human-gut; feature: organic feature; material: feces | host: Homo sapiens | place: Tanzania | collected 2013-01
GCAGCAGTATCTAAATTAATGGTAGAATTAGATAGATCTATTAAAGATCTAGCGGGTATACCATATGATGACTCTATAGCATAATAATATAACCAGATAGGTAAGTAGCCTATCTGGTTATATTCAAAACATACAAAAAAAAACAACTCTTAATTAAAAGTCAAGGTGGTGAGTATATATGATAGATCCTATCAATCTTATCAAGGTTGATGATTTGCGAGATAAGAATGGTAATACTCTTCATATTGGAGAATTACCAGAATATGAGCAAGAAGAATATGATTTATCAAACATGAAGGACTTTGAGAAGTACATTAAAGAGATTAAGTCTGAAGTTAGAAATTCTTTTGAATATAGAGAAATGATTAAATATCTTAGAGAATATGGTGGTATGGACAGATCTGGAATTAATCCAATGATTTCTAATACAGATTCAAATAGAATCAAAATAGAGATTCATCATACACCATTAGTTCTTGAAGATATTGTAAAGATTGTTTATGAAAAGCGATCATATTATCATGAAGATCTATCTGTTCAAATGGTTGCTAAAGAAGTAATGGAATGTCATTATAAATGTATTGTCGGTTTATATCCATTAACAGCTACAGAGCATGAATTAGTTCATAATGGATATTTGTTTATTCCACCGTCAGATGTGTTTGGTAGATATGATTTGTTTTTGAAGCAATACGATCAATTTATTGATTCGAACGATAAGAAAACAATACAAGATATTCAGCAACACGAAAAATCATTTGATCCTAAAGAACAGGATCAAATTCTTTCACAATCGAATATTTATTTAGATGCTAGAGATACTTATCAAACACCATGCTTGAATGAGTTTGGGGATAATATGTCTCAACGGATTAATACAATATATAATAATATGTATACACTTCCAGTTATGAATGAGACTTATTATTGAAAGGATAGCTTTTATGATTGAAATGAATTTTTTTCTTAAAGAATCGACTGAATTAGAAAAAGACGATTCTAAACCAAACGAAGATACTATTGTAATGTATCAACGTCCTAAAGATTTGAAATCGCATAACAAAGTTATGCAAGTCGTCTTACATGATGACGACAATAATGATGTGGAGGATTTTTAACAAATGGATATATATAGTACGTTAGACGACTACATGAATCTAATGCAAGGCGGTTATGAATATACTGATATCTATAAAGATTTAGCCTCTATTATGGATAAAATTTGTTCTAAGTCAAATTTTTTAAAAATGAATCAGAGAGCCGGTATAGAAAGAGCTCTTAAAACGATCGACGATGGGTTTGAAGTTATTAAAAGAGAAAGACAAAAAATGAAGGATAGAAAAAGATCTAGACTTCGTGATGATATTGAAGCTGAAGGTCTTTTTGCCCATCTTATGTCGTGGATTCCTATTTTAAATATAGCTATGTTTCTTAGTCCAAATATGAGAAATCTTATTCGTAATGGAAGATTAGCGTCGAAAGATTATGATATGCTCCTCGACCTCTATGAAAGAAGACTTAAAGAAAATAAAGCATATCTGAATAAGCGTCTTCAAACCACGTTAAAAGAATCCTTTGCTTCTGTAGATGATTATTATGAAGCTGTCATGGAGTCTATGTCAAATAAAGCAAGACATGTTGACGAATACTACTTTGGCGAAGATGAGGAATACTGATGGATATTTTACATGAAGTATATGTTGGTAGAAAAGCAGTATTGCCTGCAGAAAAACAATTGCACAAACTTCGTCAAAAATTATATAAATCCGAAATAACAACCACTATCAACGTAGATCCAGAGGTTATTAAATTCAATAGAATCATGGAGAAGATATTCGGATTTAATTCTTATGCATTCTATATTCAGCCAGATTATGTTCCAAACGCATATGCTTTTCCTGTTGGATTTTTCTTTTCTCCAGAAGAAAGAGTAAAGATATATAATTCGATTACAAGCTCTCCAGATGGATTTAATTACAATAAAGCGATGTTTAAAGTCAGTATGATTATGGCTGTAAACAGAGGTTTATTGTTCAATGAAGCATATACAGATTCTGAAATCATGGGTGTTATTCTTCATGAAGTAGGTCATGCATTCTTTGAAGCTGTAACCAATAAAGACAATAAATATAATACGGCTAGATATTTGATAGACGTATTTATGGACGTACAATCCAAAATTTCTAAAAGAATTAGATCTGGTAAAAAAATTACAGAAGATATAATTGACAAAGATATATCGTTTATTTCTTATGTGCCAGATTCTATTGTTGATAAGATCAAGAATGTAAAATCATCTGTATTTGTTCGTGAATCTATGGATGATAATATGAATCGAAAAATGGTTCATTACACAAATGAAAAATTTGCAGATACATTTGCAAGTATGTATGGATATGGACCAGATGTTCATAGCTGCTTAGTAAAGATGCGAGAAGAAACATTCAAACAAGCTAATATCAAAGTCAAAAGACAACCGAAAATCATCGAGACCATTAAATCGTATGAATTACTGACTACAGATTTCTTAGCATATTTATTAGGAATACAAGATGAGCATCCTAATACTTTAGCAAGGATGAATATCACCGTTCAATATCTCAGAAAAGAATTAACAAAAGATACAATCGATCCAAAGATGAAAAGAGAATTACTATCAGATTTACAAAAAGTAGAAAAACTTATAGAAGAGTATAAAAATTATCCTCAAGATGAAGATAGAATGAGAGTTATTCGTCTATATTATATCAAGCTATATGAAAAATTCGGTGGAGATAGACGAGAACAGAATGCAGATAATGATGCACTGTTTGGAACTATTGATGACAGATATGAAGAAGTAAAAGAGGGATGGTATTTCTAATGAAGAAAAAGAAGCATGATCTTGGATTATTTATCGGTACTAAATCGGAATTAGAATTGGTTAGAAGCGATACACCGTTTGCTGGTATAGATCAGATGTTAAAATCGGACAGCTCGTTAAAAAGTTTTTCTAAGAAAACAAATATAGATATGCTCGGTGATGACAAAGATCTTAAGATGAAAGTTAAAATCAGCGCCCTAATCCATCAGATTATTAGATTCTTATCGAGAATGATCACGAATCAATACAGATTAAGAGTTCCAAAGATTCTTAATCAGTCTAAGAAAGTCAATGATCTGTACGATAAAGTCAATGATTTACTGATGCACGATAAATTAGCTAGAGCAAAGCATTCTTTAGATAAGGTTGATGCTACAGGTAAATATCCTGTATTAGTTGATACAAAAGAGAAGAATGTATACTATCAACCAATATGTCAAATGGGAATAGACATAATGGCTTTTCAGAAATATGTAGATAGAGTATGTAGTCGTGCTATTTCTGATAAATCAACTTCATTAAAAACAGAAACAAACCTTGTGATTACCACGATCAATAAAAATATTGAAGAAAAGTTTCCATATATCTATAATAAAGATAGATATAAAACATATGTTAAATCTGAGGATTACTCGGACGTAACATTTGGAATCGCGTTAAATACATACAAACAATGTATAGAAAAAACGTATCAACTCTTAAACAGATTATTGACTATATTTAGCACACAGCTTCAATATCTTCAAATATGTGAATTAGCATATAAGCGCTTAACCACATCATATGGAGAAAATAAAGCTTGTAAAGATTTTATAGACAGTGTATTCAGAGAAGTGTTAAAATTTCAATCTCAAGCGGCTGATTTTAATAATTGTACATTGAAAATAATAGACGAGTTGTATGTTTTCTATGTAGATGAAATAGATCAGTTATATGCTAAAATACGAGAAACTTGATATTGGATCTGATTTATATAGTTCATCCAGTATCGATGATGAATTATATTATATCCTAACAGAGTATCCCTTAATAGTCGAGAGTCTTATGACAGAACATATTATATATCATGAATCATTGAACAAACATATAATCCATTATCAAAAGACGGAGGGTTATTTGTACAATGAAAGATGATAAATACTATGTTTTAACCGAACAGGGTGATTTAGGTCTTGGTGCAGTTCTTCTTGAAGAGGTGGATCAAGAGACTATGTCCAATGCAGATCAATCTGAGGATGAAAATAAATAATTTTTTTTCAGGAAGGGACCACACCCTTCCTGTTTTATATTTCAACTTTTTAATAAAATTCATGATATATAGAGGACTACGATGAGTAATATTGGATACTATATGATTAACGAAGCTGGAGTAACTTTAGAAGATTTTAAATTATTAGATTCTTCGAAATCAGCGATGTTGCATACTAAAGAAAAATTTAACGGTCATAGTAAAGATAGAATTATCGGATATGGTATTCTACAGACTTCTAATGAGAAGAACAGAAATGGCCGTATATATTTAAGAGAAGATTTGGCTAGAGAAATAGCAGCTCCAAGACAACAAGAACTTCTTAGAGCAGGTCAAATGTGTGGAGAAGCTGGTCATCCAATTGGGCCGGATGGTTCTAATCTTACAAGACAATCCACGATTGATCCTAAAAACACATGTGTCAGGTTTCTTAAGTTTTGGATGGATGGAAATAACGTAATGGGCTATTTCGAAGGAACAAACAACGCCGCTGGAGAAACTTTTGATAAAGACTTAAGAAACGGAATAACTCCCGCATTTTCTCTTAGGGCATTAGGAACCTTAGAGTCATCTCCTAAAGGTTCTGTTGTTAAGAATCTAAAGATGATTACTTATGACTATGTAATTTTCCCATCACATCGCGGCGCATATACAAAAGGTATTTTGACAGAATCTGCTAATATGGCAAATTCTTCTAGTGGCTTTATTGCCAATTCTAATATAGATGGAAATAAATCTTTTGTGACTGCGATTGGATCTAAAGAACTTCAAGATTGTAAAAGATCGTTGAAAGAGTCTGCCATTGATTACGTGAAATCTAATAGTTTAAATTATAAAACTATTCAAGAATCTATGGATTTAAGAAATGTTAATAATATAGATCTGATAAACAATAGACAATTATCTTTATCAGAATCTGGCAGATCGTCTATTATAATGAACATTGAAGATTACATAGTTAAAGAACTTCAAAATTATCGAGGTGTATAATGAATTTCATGCATAAACTTTGGGAATGGATTTGTAAACTATTTACAAATCAGAATAAACAATTTACGTTTCATCATACATCATTTTCAGATTCTGATGTAGATGTTGTATTGAGTGTAATTAAACCTTTGGTCAAAAAATTTAATACAGATAATGTTTTTAAAGATCTATGCCACACTATCAAAGATCACAAAACATTAAAGACGTATGCCACGTTATCTGAAGATAATAAAAAACTTACAATTAGTCTTACTCAGAGTCAATTATTTAACGAGAAACTTGTAGACTTTATTAAAGATAGAGCTATATCTGAAATCAAATCATCTATAGATGAGTGCTTAAGATCAAAATATAAAATTGAGCACGAAAACGGATCGATAATCGTTTATAAAATTAATGATTAAGAGAGGTATATTTATATGCCTGGATATCAAAACAATATGGCTAAGCTTATTGATAAAATAGAGTGGAGATTGGGGTTAATTCCATTAACAAAACATCTTCCCCCTGAGTATGGTAAAGACGCTTGGGCCCGAATTATCAAAGAAGATAGTTTATTGACATATTCTAGATATCTGCCTAGAAAGTTTTCATTTAAAGTAACACAGCAAACAGCGCCGAAGAGGGATGGTTGGTATTATATAGATGAAGACTATATTGGGAATCAACAAATCTTAGGAGTTGGTGATATTGACTGGACAAAATTTGGTAATAGATCAATCGGCTTAGCTCAGACTTTTGGATATGGTACAATTGATGCTGGTTTAGCTTCAAATTTCACTGTCGACGATATATCTGGATTGAAGAGCAGAGCTGACTATGCCAGTATGTTTAGTAATCAAGTGATTCCGGAATTTGAACCTCCGAATAGAATTAGACTTGTTGCTACTGGTAATTACGATGTAAATATTGGGGAATTTCATATTATTCTATTATTAAAGCATTTAGATAGCTTGACCAGTATTCCAGCTACAGCTATGGAAAAATTTGAGCAATTAGCTCAAGCTGATGTCGCAGGATTTTTATCTAACAACCTAAGGTATTGGGATGGATTCGAAACCGTATTTAGTACAGTAGACTTAAAACTTAGCAATCTTGAAAGCGAATATGGTAAAAGAGATAGTGTAATTGACTACTTAGAGAATAATTATGTCAGTGCAAATAATCAGAGCACGCCGATGATGATGACCGTTTAAGATGAAACGAGGTATTTCAAATGCCTGTAGATATGTCAACTAGACACCAGATTAAAGTTGTAGATCTTGATAGATTTCGTGCATCTTTAAAATGTGATTTATTTATTCCATCATATGTACATTCATTATCCATTGCTACTGAATTTATATACGACTACGTATTGAGTAGATTCCCAAAAGATTTTTTCAATATCATTCATATTGTAGGAAAACATCCATTTGAAGATTTTCGAAGACTCAAAAAGGGAGATTTTGCTGTTCACGAGAATCCTATGATGAATATATCATATAGTATTCAATATGATTACAATGATAATGATAACGACTATAATTTGTTAAGTACGAATAAGTATCTAAGACGCAGTCAATGGCAACGTAGCTTTTTTAAGTGCCCATCAAAAGGTTTGTATATCGGGATGGATTTAGAAGCTATGATGATAGATTATACATTTAAATTTCAAGTTAATACCAAAGCCGAACAATTAGATTTGTATAATAGATTGAGAAAAGTATTTAGACTGGGTTGTACAGAGACTAGAGACATCGATTGTGATTTTCATATGGATAGATCTATGATAATGAAAATTGCTCAAGAGTCAGGTTATCCTGTAGATACATCATCCAATGATGTAGTCGATCCCTGGAACTTTGTTAAATTTCTAAATTCTTGTTCGCAAATGCCAATTCTATATAAACTAAGATTAATAAATCAGAAGTATGAATACTTCTTACGAATGAGAAATCTTCCAATACATATGGATTTCCAAAATTCTTTAAGTACAGATGACGGAAGTGGATCTGGGATGTCGAATACAAATTATTCCATCGAGTTTCCGATTAGTTTGAGATTCCCGTCTCCAAGAACGTTTGCCTTATATAATGAAGCAAAATGGCAATCTAATATTAATGTAGAAGACAATAAAGGAATTGAAGTTGTATCAATGAAAGTGGTTGATATTCCAGAAGTTAATTATAAAGGCTGGCCATTATATGGTCATAGTAATTACTTGGCAAGTTCAACAGAAAAAACAGTATCATCTATAGACATCACAGAATTATTTAAAGCGCCTGTTGATGTAAAAATCAATACAGATCTTAATTCTATTATACAAGACTCTATAAACCAATATATTTCTCCAGATGCCTTTATCGAAGTTGCTGTATATACAAATAATTTTGTAGTTGATGGTAGTGGCAGAATCCCTATATCCATGGATTGGGAACATAGGAAGATAATTCTTCCACCAAATACTGAGGATCAGTATTATTATTTAGCTATTTATGTAGATAGAGAATATGTGAATAACAAAATAATTGATATTACTAATGCCAAATATAATCGGGTTACTGAGAGTTCATCTCAAAAGATTAATGAGACTGAAATCAGATCTAAATATGTAGAAGATAAATACATTGAAGATATGAAATACAATAATCATGTTAAAAAAATACCTGAAAATAACCCTCCTCGTAAACGAGCGAGGTTTATAATACATACACAAGGAGATCGTCCTTATGACCCTTACTGATCTTATTTCTAAATATCTAGTTGAAGGTCTATTGGCAATTGCAGGAACGCTTACAGTTATTCAAGTTGTCCCTATTAAAATTAATCCATGGTCTTCATTAGGAAAATGGATCGGTCGATTTTTCACTCATGATTTAGCAAAAAATATCAAAGAGTTAAATCGTTCGGTTCAAAGTTATGCTAGTAAAATATCTGATTTAGAAAGAAAACTAGATGAGCATAATGCTATAGAATCTAGAATACGAATCATTCGATTTGGTGATGAGATTGGTCATGATATCTTACATTCGAAGAATCATTATGACCAGATTCTGTCAGATATCACTACATATGAAAGATATTGTGAAAAAAATAAAAATTTCAAAAACGATATCACTGGAGCAACCATTAGTATTATCAAGGATAAATACAAAGAACATTCCCTTAACAAAAGTTTTCTTGATTAATAAATGAGAGGTGTTTATTATGGATCATTATAACAAAAGAGCCAATATTTATAGTCCAGTATTTGATAAGTGTAATTTAAACAGAGATAAGATTTTATATAATAAAGAAAAATCTGAAAACATGATGGATCTTTTTAAAAGTGCTTGTCCTATATCAGGAGAAGTGTATATGAATATGAAAGATAGTGCTAGAAATCCGAAAAATTTAAAACTAACAATGGATAAAGATATTGAAACTAAAAAGAATAAAATATATGTGGAAGCTACAGAGTTTCATATGTTCTGTGAAGCTAATCAAATTGATCCTGGAGAAGCTAAAAAGAAAATCTTCGATGCATATAGACGCGAAATACCAACAATAGATCATTCTGAACTACATGTGGTATTTCCATCTGATAGTTTCAATAAGAATGTATTGGGCGGAACTAACATGGGAACAGCTATAGTAAACGATTGGCCAATGCAACTTATGCTTGGTTGTAGACATTATGGATTAAAGATTAGCAGAGCATAAAATAAATTCTCAGGATGTATTATCATCCTGAGAATTTATTATTAACCTCCTCAAAACTTTGTACTAATATTATATTATGTGGAGATAATATATGAGCAATCTGAAACCGTTTGTTAAATGGGTTGGTGGTAAAAGACAAATAATTGATATCTTACAAAACCATTTGCCTGAACAATACGATAGATACTTTGAACCATTTATTGGTGGAGGAGCACTTTTATTTCATGTGCAACCAAAAAAAGCAACTGTTAATGATATAAACCAGCAATTGATTAACGCATATCAATGGATTAAATTTGATGTTGAATTGGTTATTAGGCTCTTATGTATTTTTTGATAATATTGATTGTAATAGAGATTATTATTATACATTGAGAGATTTATATAATCAAAAGATAAATCTTCATATATTCGATGCGGAAGCGGCTGCTCTTATGATATGGATAAACAAAAGATGTTTTAATGGATTATATCGGGTAAATAAAAATGGTTTTTTCAATGTTCCTTACAATAATAAAGTATCATGTGTATCTGCTGATAAAGACAATCTACGTAATATATCTAAATACTTAAATACTAACGATATACAAATATTAAATTTAGATTTTGAGCAATCTTTATCAGATATACAACATAATGATTTTGTTTATTTTGATTCTCCATATGATCCTATTAGTAATACCGCAAATTTTACACAATATAACAAAAATGGATTTACGCAGAGTGATCATTGTAGACTGTATCATGTGTTTAAGTCGTTAGATAATATTGGCGTAAAATGTATGCTGAGTAATCATGATACGGAATTAATCAGGAACCTGTATCGTAATTTCAATATTCGAAATATCAATGTTAAACGTTCAATTAACAGAAATAGTTCATTAAGAACTGGTCAAGAATTGATTATTACTAATTATTAAAAGATACTTAAATTCCCTACTCTTATAACAAGGGTAGGGGGATTTTATATTAGCAAACTCTATAATAAAAAATATAAAAAGGAGAATTTCCATGGGAATTAAACTATATCCCTCGTTATTAATCGAGTGTGATTCTAATGATTCTTGTGATGATTGTACGGTTGGACCGGTTTATGTTCAATCGAAAGATCAATACAAGAATATTTCATTAATGAATGCGGTGATGGATTTTAATTCTGTCATTAGAAACAATAGGGATATTTTATTTTCGATAGATAGTATTTCTAGTGAAACTACTGGGCAATCTAAAATTTCGGCAGAACTATATTCTAAATTCACGACTGTCGTTGATAGCACAAAAAATGCACTTTCCGGATTAAGAGAAAAGATCTTCTTGGGTATTGATCAGGCTCTCGATAAGATTACTGAAATAAATAGTGCTAGTGTAGATAGTCTTTCTCAGATGTATTCCACATATCAGCGAGAAAAGTTTTTAAACAAGGCATTAGCTCGTGCAGATCTTAGTGAATTAAGTGTACGTATTACAGATATTACATGTACACCTAAATTGTTACAAGGATCATTTCCTGATTTTGGATTGTTACGAAATGCACAATTTGATCATGTAAGTGAAGCGTGTAAGTATTATACTCGTGGGTATAATGAGAGTGCTGATATCGAAGATATTAAAATCTTTGCTAATAACGATAAAGAAAAATTAGAGATCATTTCTACTCGTGATGATGAGGATTATGACAAAACAGCTCCAATGAAGAGTAGTCTCTTCATGGCAGAAAGATCCTTTGGTGATAAAGCTTATCACGATACAGAGTTAAGCTGTGAATTGTATAAATTAGCTTGTGACAATTTAGAGCATTCTCCAAGAATATCTCAATATATAAGTAATCGCAAAGTACAATATGATGATGCGTTTAGTAGATTTTTAAAGTGTATTGATACGGTTGCGGATAGTATATATGCTACTTTTTCTAAACCAGATATTGATACTAATGTTTCAATAGAAGAATCTTATTCTGATATATCTACCAATATTGGTAGAGTTTTTGATACATGCTTATCTAGTATGCAAAATATAATAAATTCTAATGTAATTTTATTTAGTCATAAGGTAAATAAGTTTATATCTGTTTTGCAATCTAGCTGTAGGGTTAAAACATTAGCACATTTATTGATTCAGAAATATCTTCCTGTAGCTGTAAATTATGATTCTAATAATGCCGACAGAGCTGCATATTCTAATACAGATACTTCATACGATGAGGTCGAAGATATAGTTGAAGAATGCGCTATTATCACATCTATTTTAAGTGAATCGTATTTAGAACAGTCTTTCAATACTTCGTTGACAGTATTATTGGAGGAAGAAGAGAAAAAAGACGAAAAGAAAGATGATAAGAAAAAAGACGAAAAGAAAGATGATAAGAAAAAAGACGACGATGATGTAACCGAAGGTGGAAAATATTCTAAGTTCTTCTTATTCAGATGGATCCAAAAACTTTGGGAAGCTATTAAAAACTTCTTTGAGAAATTGTTTGGTAAAGAAGAAGGTTCTGCTACTAAGGCTACCGCAGCGGATTCGGCTAATGCTAAATTGTGGAACGAAATAAAAGCTGATTTTGAAAAAGGTGAATGGTTAGAGAAAGAAATTCCACCGGAGCGTAAAAATGCTATCCATTATAGAAATATCAACTTTGATAAAATTGATGTGGATTGTTTCATTGAATTTGATCCTAAGGGAGATTTAATACAAAAAAGAAATGAAGAGGGTGGTTATAAGACAAAATTAGAAAATGCAATATTAGAGAAACTCGGTTATAAACAAGATGATAGCCCGAATGCCAAACAAGAACCGAATTTTGGTGAAAATTTAGAAGCCGCATACGGATCAACAGAAATTCCTGAAGCTGACACACAGAATTGGACCAAATTTTCGGATATTCCTGATCTAAAAGAAAAGTTAAAAACAATTGTTGAATTTATTCAAATATCATTTGATACAAATTCTCAATATCCAAATAAATATAATGTCAGCAAATTACATGAGCAAATTGGAAAAGCTGTTACTAATTTCAACAACGAATATGAACAGTATAGAAAAAAATTAGCCGGAGTTCAAACCGAAACAGAAAAGAAAAAAGAAGAATCGGCATCGGAATCTGCTATTATCTCTGAGGATGAAGATAGTTTTAATTTGGCTGAATGTTTAGGCTTATATCAAAACGATATTCGTGTTCTTTTTGAAGATGACAACGAAAAGAAAGATGAAGAAAAAAAGGAAGAAGAGCCGAAATATCAAGTTACGAAATATGATTTAAACGAAAAAGAGTTGTATAATTTAAACCAAACTTGGTATACGACTATGGGTAAAGTTGATACCACTAGAAGTGAACTTGTAGTTCAAGGATTTAATAGTTTAATGACATTGGTGAGAGAAGTAGCTGGTGTACTTAAAAATATAAAAGCCGACGCCTATGATATACCGTCTAAATTCACGTCATATGCTCAGAAATTCCAATATGTACAAGTGGCTATATCTAAATTCAGCGATGGTTGGAAAAAAACTTGGGCTGGGATTGCTGCGCCAGCAGACGGTGATGAAAAAGGAGTTCCGTTTGGTGCTGCTTTTCCTGTAGATAGAACTGCCGATCCATCAGGTCAAACGCGAACATTAGATCAACAAGCGTTTAATAATGGTGTCGCTACTGTAAAGAAGTATATTGCAGACCCAAAATTGGCAAGTGCTAAACCTCTGTTGGAAAACTTGCTCAAAGTATTAGAAACTCCCGTAGAAAAAAGTAAACCTAATAATTCCGAGGATCAAAATCGGGATACAGGCAGAATTGCGGCGATGCAAGGAACATTGAAACAACTCGGAGTAAACAATGATCAGACCATGCAATCGTTGATGTCTGGCATAACTGATGACATGACTGACGATGCTATGAAACAACGATTGCTCAAAAATATAGATGATGAAATAAGCAAAGCATCAACCGAAGAAAATAAGTCTGCATGGGAGAATTTTAAACAAAGAGTCAATAAAGACATCGCACAAAGAGGAACCCCCCATCCTGAACAACAAGGTGGAGGAACCACCCCCCCTCCTGAACAACAAAAAACAATTGCAAAAGTACAAAATTGGGCTCAACAATTGGGTATAAAAAATCCTTCGAATATTAACCGAGTAATGAGGAAGATAACTAATGATATGAATGAAGAGGCTGCAAAACGGCAAATGATAAAAAATATCAATATGTTATTGAACCAAGCGCGTAAATCCGATAAAGCTATTTGGACGCAGATTTATAATAACGCTAAGAAACTCCTCAGATAAATTGTTTAATATACAACAATCTTAATAAATCAGATAAACCACATAGTCGAATATTCGACTATGTGGTTTGTATTTTATCATACAATATACTTAGCAATTTTTTTTTGTAACGAGTTTAATAACGAATCAATTTTAGATTTATTGTATCTGCAAACATTACCGGTATAGATTTCATATACTCTGTTATCATCTGATAGTCCTTGTAAATGCTCTGGAACAATAACACCATTTATTTTTTTCCACATTTTAAATTTACCAATCATCAATATATTATACACAAATTGAGAACATATCATCGATTGTTTATATGTCAATCTATTATTCATGCTTTGTCTTGTTACAACTTTTACAATATTCTCAAACGCATATTTAGTTTCATCTTTGTGCTTTATAAACTTTTGTATTTCTTTTTTCATTTTTTCTTTTTGCTGCTTAGTAACAAAGAAAGCAAATACTCTAATACTCATTGTAGGATCTTGTTTTTTATATTTCTCTAAACCTTCTATGCCAAATCCTAATTCATGCTCACCGAAATTTGTCACATAACTATAGGTCTTTTCTAATGAAGAATCTAAACCAACACTTACATGTGCCCACTCGCTATCGGTAAACCACTTAATACTATTTGATATGATATTATTAGCAGATGTAAATACAATAAACACAGGATCCATATTTTTATTCATTCTAGCTATTGCCGCATTGCTACTATCTTCACTATTACGAATAACTTCTTTAGCCGTTATCTCATTCAATAATACATAACTCTCTTTACTTTCTCTATATTTTTTATATGCACTATTTGAATATGGAAGTTCTGGATTATAACCTTCGTCTAAAATTCTATTATAAATCTTCCTGTATTCTTCTCCAGAAGAATTTTTTAACTTACAACATAATTCCGATAGCACAGTTTGTTTGGTATATATATAATGGGAATTGTTTTGTATTGAAAACAATTCTGCTAAATATTCTTGCTCAAGTTTAGTAACTTGAGCTTCCAATACGTCAATCGTCTTGGGACCTATTAAATAGCTATAAACTTCATTACATATATCGATTACTTCTTTATCATGAGAATCAATTCGTTCGAATCTATTATCAAACATTAATTGATTCTCTTCAATCATATTAGATCCATCTGTTAATCGACCATAAATGTAATTACTGTCATATCTAGTATCTACAAAATATGTTTGCCCATGCTCCACCATTTCTTCTAATTCATCATATAGCTCTTTTGCTTTCTCTTTGTCTTTGATTTTAAATATTTTTTGATGTTTCGCATTAGTCTTTGTCTTAATGTGATGAATCCCATCATTGTCGGTTTCTACGTTATAAGTAGTCTGTTGAAATGGTCCATTGCTAATACCATATTCAAAAACATTATTTTTCATATCTTGGACAATGTAATAATTTGAACTTCTATTTGATAAATTGTACTCAGGTGTTAATGGTAGTGCTGATCCGATTGTTCCTACCATATCTTCAGATACAACATCCGATGATAATACTGTATCTGGTTTTTTTATTTCTTTATCTAACTTATCACTAGGGTCTTCTATATCATCTGTAGTATCATTGTCTATGATATGGTTGTTAGTTTTCTTTAGTCCACGTTTTCTTGATATAAGATGATACTTGGGTTTTTCTTGATCATCATTATATTTATTAACGTCTTTTATAGTATTATTGTGAGTATGGTTTAATTCTTCTGTATTCGAAGCGATATGCGTTGATTCGTTTGATATAATAATAGGCTTCATATTGTTATTAGAATCATTCATCTGGTATTTTAATGCTGCCATGATCTGGAGCAACTGAGAAAAATCATTATTGACCACTCTTACATAATTATATTTCTGTAATTTGTAAACAGCAGCTTCTTTAGCTTTGTTCTTTTTTTCTTCTTCTTTTCTTTTTGGATGATTATTTGGATTAGATCCACCGTCTTTTATTTCTATTAGAAGATTATATGGGATATAGTAAAAATCTGGAAGATACATGTGTTGTTTACCTTCCAACGTATAATTTATAGATGGCCCTGGAGCATCTATATCTTCGGATTTGCAATGCAATACTAAATCCATAAATTCTAGAAATTGTTTTTCATATGAACCAACATATTTAATAGTGCCGCCATCTTCAAACTTGTATATTCCTGATATACGTCTTCCAGCTAAAGCTTTTTGCTGAATTGCCTCTGCATATCTAGGATCCGTTTGTAATCTTTCGGTTCCATACTTATTCTTATTCCGATCTGCAATCATCTTTCGATATTGCTCTTTACACTTCGGATCATTACATAATCTTTCATATCTACCTTTGTTCTCATTCCAATCTGTTGTTCTCTTGCATATAATACAATGGCCTTCTGTTTTATGATTGATCGTGTTAAACGATACTCTCAATGCAGTATATCCTTCTGGAATCATATCTTCATGTTCTGATTGAATGTGGGGAGGTAATTTAGTTCGTTCCAGCCGTTTTTCACAGTATGGACATTTAAATTTTTTTGATGGTTTGGATACAACAGATACCGAACCATTTTCGACAATTGCTATATATTCCATTTTTCCTCCAAAAAAAATAATAAAAGATTATTTGAATGTTTTTTCATCAACTACGATATGTTTTTAAATGGAGCACACTTATATAAATCAAATGAGGGTGATAGTGATGAAAGAATATTTACTATCTACTAACGTTTATTTAGAACCGGCTGTATCTAAGGATCAATTGGCGTGTAGTATTTTGCTTGTTCGTCTATTGTTATTAGAGCCTGGGACAAATCCATTACATCCAGAGATGGGCGTTGGACTCGGACCCAAATACAGATTTATATCTGAGAATGAATTATCATTGCTCCAGGAACGAATAGAGAATCAAATACGACAATATTTACCAGAGTTTGGTCGATATGTTGATGTAACTCTTTCGTTCAAACCGGATTCGAAATATTTGCAGATTAGTATCAAATCCAATGATACTAATTATATATATGATACGGGAGAATCCGATACTCCTATAGAACTTTCAAAACTTTAGAAGGGGTTTATATGAATAGTATTAATGACTTAAAGAAAACTTCTATGGATGAGACAGTACATGAGAGTGAGTTATCTCAAATAAAAGACGATCAGCAACCGTCTCAATCTAGTATTGTTATCAATCCTCGAAGAAAAGTTCGTCACCGTAGTACGGAGTCTACAGATGGTCTTCAGACGGTTAATCCTTCTCAATTTATTGAGAAGCCAGCTCCAAAGAAAGTTGAAACAATTGAATCTAGAGCTTTTGATGCTTTAGATCGTGCTGTTGAGCGTAAAAGAAATGAATTTAAAGAATGGCAAGCTATGGCATTAGAAGAAGATAAATTAAACAGAGAAAAGGTTGAAAATGGATTAGAAGTGGTAGAAGATGAACTTCAATATCTCCCCGATAATTTACATCAACCAATGGATGATTCTGAGAGAGTTATATCGAATGCAGAGAAAGCAGCACAATTAGAAAATGACATTGAAGCTGAAATTGAACTTGATCATAGCGATGATAGTGATACATTTGGAGAAATGGAAACTGAAACGGATTCTGGTCAGATTGTTGTAAAGAAACCTAAATTTATGGAAGACGAATCTGAAGAAACTATTATCGAAACTCCTGAACTAGAAATTCCAAATCAAGTTGTTATGAATACTATTGATACTCCAGTATCTAGTGATGACTTTAATATTGATGATGAAGATATCCAAGAAGTGGAAGACGAGATGGATGTCTCTTCTAACGACGAGGAATTAAGTCGTGAAGAGATTATGAAGATTTCCGAAGCTGCTGAAAAGAATCTTAAATCTGATATTCTCAAAAAACTTATAAACACCGGAAAGACTTTAAATACTTCTCAATTTGTTGTCTCTAATAAAGTAATTAGTATGTCTGATGCCTTAAGGCATATTCCGAATAGAAATGCAGAGCGAGTAGCTATCTGGCCCCTCTTACAAGCCAATAGACCTTATAAGGCTTCTGCTTTAAAAGGCCCCGAAGTTGCATTACTAGCTGATGAAGATACATCTCAAGAAGTTCGAAATATTGGATTGTCTATGACACAAGTCAAGATCTTATTTGAGCACGATGCTAATCCATATAGACCTAAATCTGTAGAGCAATGGGCTAAAACGATCCCGTTTACAGATATTGAGAATATTTTTGCTGCGTTATACGTTGCTTCATTACGTGGATCTAACTATGTTCCGTTAGCGTGTCCTAAACAATCATGCCAACATGCATATTTATCCGAAAACTTAGAAATAGACAGTATGTTGAAATTCGATAATGACGCTGCTAAGAAAAGATTTGAAACTATCAAGTCTATGGAATTAACGGCTAAACAGAGTGAATCGTATGAATCTATTCTCAATGTGATTAATGACAAATTTGCCGTAACTATTAAAATTCCTTCTGTGTTTACAATGTTATATGAGTATAACACATTAGACCAAGACTTTAAGAATAAATACAAAACTATGAGTGCTATTATTCAATATATCGATAGAATTATGTATATTGATAAAGATAGTTCTCAGTTTGTACCTATTGGATGGAAAACTTATCCTGGAGATTATTCTAAATCATTTAAATCAAAGATTGTAACATATGCTAAGATTCTCAAAGAATTTAATGATGTTGATTTTAATCTGTTAATGTCTCTTATTAACTCTTTAATCAACGATGCATTAGAATCCCGAAATGTTCATTTTGAGATACCCGAAACAAAATGTCCAAAGTGTAAGAGTACAATTCCTGCTAGGGAGATTAATGCTAGAGGATTGGTTTTTATGCGACAGCGATTGGTGGAATTAGCGACTACACCTTCAAGAAAATAGCATTATCTCGGCATTACCGAGGAGCCGTTACTATTAAAGAATTAGATTCTGTACCATTATACGAATTACAAATAATATATTATCAATTCTGGAAAGATAAAATTGAAGAAGAAAAAATGACTAAGAAAGAAAAAGCTAATATGGCCCTCGGTAGGATGATTGAAGATAATATGTAAAGAAGGAGAAATTCGATGAATAGATTACAATTCATCGAACAAACTTATCGAAATCAAACTTTCCATATAGATGATATAATATTTTTTTTTGACCACCTAATGGCAGCATATGCTGCCATTCAAAATAAAAATAATATATATGTGTCTGGTAGTACAGACGATGCACATTCTTTTTTAAAAATACGAATAGAATCTCCGAGCACATCAATATTGCAAGACATAATTGCATATATTAATGATACACTATCAAATAATATCTATATATACGGTAAAGTTTTTGATATAGATGTACAATTAATAGAAAACTCGGTCGATTTGTTTGTTCGAGAAAGAACTTAACTCTGTCAATCGCTGCAATATTCCCAGAAGGTCATTTCTTCTGGGAATATTATTTTTCAATCTTAAATAAACAGTGTAGTAATCTTTATATATGAGGGATAGCAATGAGTAGTCGTATTAATACTGAACTTGGTAAGGTCTATTGTAAGTGGTCTAATGTAGTAGACGATTTTGTTGCATTTAGAGTTATTGATGTTTTTACAAGAGACAATCAAACAATGTATAAAATATGTAACCTTACCCTAGATGATATTGGCCAATGTCAGTCGTTTAGTGCAAGATCTGGGTTTGATAAATGTATATATACAGAATCTCAATATCGTGAGATGAAAGCGGAAAAAGGTTTAAATCTTTTAAAATCTGAAGGAATTATTAGTTTAAGCAATCTGGTTCTTAGTAAAATTCCAAATACTCCAGAGATTAGAGATATTGCAGCTATCTTCTTTTCTAATACAAAAGAAACCGGCTATCCTGATTTAGAAAGACCATATGTTATAGCTAGACAGACTTTTGATAATATCTATAGTGAAACCAGAAAATCTGGACTATCTGTTAATATAAACAGTTTACCTAATGGATATAACATGTCACATTTTCTATTTAACGAATCTGTAATATCTTCCAGATTATGTCATGTGTATAAAACTGATAATGTCAGCTCATTATCAGAGCTTTTGTATAATGATGAATCTGATAAAATTTTGAAAGATTTGTTTGATAGAAGATATCAATATATGTTAAATACTGAACGAACTTTTGTTGAAGAAGTTAAGTATAAAAAGAAATCTGAGCTGTCTCCTTTAGATGGATACAATTGGACGCTGAAAGAGTTTTTATCGAATACCGGGTTTATTGATGATGTATATAATACTATCGGCATTACTAGAGTGGATTTTGAAATTAAAGATCAAACCCCGTTGAATGTGGATGATATTAGATTATTATCTTTATTACACGGCGGTGTACGTATATGCAAAGCTCTTCCCTTACGATTTGGATATGATATAGATTTAGAAATTGTAAAGATGCCATACTTCTTGGTATTAGACTCTAATGAAGTATTGTGGATAGTTCCTTACACTCGATATCCAGACGAAATATCTGCTACTGAGATATATAAGGCTAATAATGACATAACATCTCAATTACACGAGAGACTACAGAAGTGCGTTAAAGCTTATTATGGAAAGTAATATTTAAACCGATTAAAATAAAATTTAATTGGGTATTATATATATGAATAAACAATCTGGCCCATTGTTTATTTATAGTTTCATTAACCGGCCAGGAGAAAATCATGACTGAAGATAAAAAGTCCATCTCTTTAACAGTCGAGCCTGTTGAATTTAGACCGGTGTCAGATGTCAAAATTCTCAGTTCTACTGAGTTGGCATCTTACATCAATGACATCTTAAATGACGTCTTTGTTGACTATGAGGGTTGTAATATTAATATAACCTTCAACGAGAAGCAACGTAGCTTCTCTGTTGTTCCGGCAATTTTCTTTAAGGTACTTCCTAGATATGATAAGGACTCTTTGTATGCTTTTAAAACCGTTAAGGCGGCAAATGCTACTGAGAGTGCTATTAGCAATAAACTTAGAAGATGCTATAGACGTAATATTCTAAATGACTCTAATAGCAATGTAGAAATTACTAACGATGCCAAAGAGTTATTAAAACCATTTATGTTATCTACTGACAACAGCAATAATATTAAATGGGATGCGTCTTATCGTATTACGTCCAACAATACGGGATTGTTCGTAGAAGTATTTAATATTGACATGATTAAAATCCTCAAAGCTATTTTTGGCAAGAGGGATAAAAGCACAGGGGATAGATACGAGTATGAGATTTATCCTCTTGGAATCGTTCAGAGTCCTTATAGAAAGGCTGACGAATGGGCGATTCGCATTACACGAAATTATGTCGATACCAAAAATGAAGTCCAAAAAATGCTTGGATTTTCTAACATTCAGTATGGAGTAAACATTATTACTTCTACCAATAAATAATCCTTCGGGTCTAGGGTACTTTTTTACCCTAGACCTATTTTTTTTAGCATCGGAGATATTGAAATGGCTTTTTCTAAAAACTCGGAATTTAAATACTCTATTCGTGGAATAGACCGTATTGTAGAAGAACGTGGAAATCAGTTTATCAGATTTGCCCAAATCGCTTGGGCTGGAGCTGATGAAGATGTTCCCCCTGAGAAGATCAAATACGATTTACGTAAATACATTACAGATGCAGATGGTAATGAAAAGATGCTTAAAGGTGTATCTTTTTTAACCAAAGATGGTCCTCAGGAATTAGTACATGTTCTTTTGGAAGAAGGGTTCGGTAAAACCGATAAAGTTTTAAATATTATTAAAAATCGTCCAGATTTTAAATCGTCTATTGAAACTAACAATGATTTTGTTAATTTGAAAGATATGATCGGATAGTTTGTAATAGAGGGATAGACCATTAATTGTCTATCCCTTATGGAGGAGTAATGGAAGAGAATCGATATACTGTCGAACAACTCATAACTGGATTCTATATAAAATATAGTCGGTTGACTGAGTTGATTAATACCGCGTACAGTAATAGTACACGGTACTACAATGTAGATCTATACATTGATCTGTATTCTGTATTGAAGAATTTATATTCTGGAAATATATGGACGTATAAGAGTACAAATGGATTAGATATAGCTTCGACAATCCTAAACATGTGTGCTCATTATAGGGCTTTCTTTAAGAAACGCCAGATTAAGAATACTAGAATATTTTTAATCTATGGATTAAATTGTCCTGATGCTAATAAAATTTTCGTCGAAAATTACAACGGTAAATTCGTCCAAAATTATCGGATGAAACCGACTGTAACTAACAGCATCGAAAACAATTTAGACATTGTTGATCTTATTTGTCAATACTTACCAGGAATCTATTTCTTTAATATTGGAAAATCTGAAGTATCGTCTATGATACACAAATTGGTAACAACAATTCCAAGTGTTCCTGACTGTACTAAGATTGTAATCACTAAAGATATACTACCATTACAATTATTAAGTGAAGGTTATGTGGATGCGATTCTAAAACCACATAAAGTATCTGGAGCTGATTTGTCTGATATCGTTACAATAGATAATCTTTGGAATAAATATTGTACTGTATATCGTAACTGTAAGATTCCAGAGGAGTGTGTAAGCACAAAATATTTATCTAATATAATGTGTATGACATCCGTTCCTGAAAGAGGTATGTATACAGTCTACCGTGTCAAGAAAGCGATGGAATTAATAAATCTGGCTATACAGAATAAATATATTCAGCCAGATACTACTGTTACTCAATTTGGATTAAACACTGCTCTATCTATCTTAGAAGTTCCAAATATTGGAAATCTGGAATTAAGATATAGAGCAATCTGTCCAAAATTTCAATCTCAATATATGTTACCATCCGAAAAGCCAGAATATAAAAAATCTGTTAGATTAATAGATTTAGAAGACATTTCTGGATTAAAAGATGTAGTCTCTAGATATTTCGATACAAATCCTATCCAAATAGATAGACTATAGAACAGGTGTAATTATGGTTGATATTGTTATTAAATCAATAGCAGCTCTAGTATTCGTTTTGTTCTTTGGATCCTTTATTGGATCTGGAATAGGAGGTATTGTTAGTTCTGTTTATGCCTACAATCATGATTTTAGTATCATTGAAACTGTTCATTGGTATCTTCATGAGACATATTGGTGGGTATTTCAACTGATACTTACGATATCTTGTGGTATAATATATTGGGCTCATGCGGTCGATGAACGATCGGATGAGTAACAAGAAGCAAGGTAAGGTAATTACACCTTACCTTGTTTTTATTCAACATGCAAATAAATTATTTTTTTTTTTGTGTAGGTGAATAGATAATGAGTTCCATTTGTCGGTTAAATATATCTAATACTCTATATGAGATATCTCCATCTCCAGATGGTATATTAGATAATACTAAATATGTATCTAATGATAAATCTAATACTACAGAATATAGTAATGTAGATCCAATTACTACTACAGAGACTAATAGTAGTATATTTAGTAAGATTACTACTATGATTAGTAATATTAGATATATATGGAATAGAATTGGTACTACAGATATTAGTTCTATTGGAGATAGTATTACAAGTGCATTAGTGAATAGTAACAATAATGCTACTACTAAAGCTGATAATAATACATATGGACAAGTAAAGATTGGTGATGGATTACTTGTACAAGATGGAGTAATTAGTGCAGATTTTAAAACAATATTTCTAAACTTTGCTTATCCTATTGGTACTATATATGAAAGTACAAATAATGTATCTCCATCTACATTTCTTGGTGGTACATGGGAAGAATACGGATCTGATAGAGTATTAGTCGGTAAAGGTACATATCATAGTGCTGGTAGCACTGGTGGTAATAGATCTATATCTCTTAGTGCTAGTAATTTACCAAGTCATAGTCATAGTGGTAGTGTAAATGTATCAGGATCAGAGCATAATCATCCGATATTTTTGCATATTTCACAAAGTGGCGATGAAGTTAATCATTGGTATATAATGTCATATTGGAAAATTAATAATAACGCTTCGAATTTTGCCGAAAAATCTCCCGCTTCTGATAATACTGATATATTATATTATAAAAATACAGGTCCAGCAATATACAAAGAACAGATAAACAATATTCCTGTTTCTATATCATCTACCGGATCTGGTACTTCTTTTAATATTGAACAACCATATGTGACAGTATATAGATGGAGACGTACTGCATAATTATTTTTCAGAAAGGATTATATTATGAGCTCTCTTAACAAAATACAAATCTCGGAAAATACTTACGATATATCACCTTCACCCAATGGAACATTGGACAATAATTACACTTCAAACGATTCTGATCAGCAGACTGCTATGTCATATACAAACGTTGAGCGAATTACAACGCAGGATAATAATTCTAGTATATTCAGTAAACTAACACACATGATCCGTAATATTCGATATTTATACAACCGTTTGGGGGATATCGATATTAGTGCTGTAGGCGGAAGCGTCACTGATGCAATTGCTCAAAATAAAAATACAACAGACGATCTACTTCGCCGAATCGATGAATTGGAACATAGAATCGTATTAGGTACAGATATTACCGTAAATCAAAACTTTGGTGGAATAGCTTCAGGAACTCAGTTAAATGCGAACGATTATGTATCTGATACATTAGTTAGATTGCTCAATATCCAAAGTTCTGGTGGCGGAGATAATCCGAATCCTCCATCTGGTGATGATAATTATGAGTTTGTTCAAATTGCCACATTTAATGTAAATAACGGAACATCTGATGCAGATACGTTCTTTACGAATTATCGTCCAGATAATAATTGGAATGGAATTAAATTAGGAAATTACATTACGATCAATGATGGTACGTACAATATGAATTGGATTGTTGCCGGAATTGATCTAGAACATAACGCTACAGCCGCAGACGAGACATCCTATGATAATGGTTGTGGGTTGTGTATGATTCCTCAAGCTGGATTAGTTCAACACTCTTGGAATGATACAGATACTATCGATGGTGGTTATAATGCTTCTGGAGTACATGTATTATTAAATTCTACAATATACAATAATTTACTCGGAACATTAGGAACCCATATTGTTGAACGAAATGTATTGCTCAGTAGCGAAACGAATGGAAATCAACATTCGGCATCTAATTATACTTGGACTAAAGCATATTTGACATTAATGTCGGCCGCTCAAGTCATCAACAAATTTAACGGATATAGTACCAAATATGACGATGGTGAAGCTAATTACTATTTACCATTATTCAACTATAGAGATTATTATTTAAACGATAAATCTCCTTATTGGTTAAGAAGTATTAAGGATGCATCTGATTCTGGTACACAATGTAGATTATGGACTGTTCACGATGAGCAGCAGGAGCTGTATACAGATAACATGGCTGGGCAACAATATTGGGTCAGACCAATGATGTATCTTAGATAATGCAAATCAGAGAGTACCTACAATGGTACTCTCTGATATTATTTTTTAATTTAGTTATTAATATCTTAGTAATGCTAAAAAAATCTTTAGCAAGATATTATAATTATGATGAGGATAGATTTATGAGTCAATCTGATCTTTTTAATAGTGATTCTGTTTGTATTTTTACAGACGCATCGTTTAAAGAATCCCCGAATTGTAAATCTGGAACGTCCATTGGAACTACGGCTCCAGCTTATTGTGTGTATTTTAATAATTCTTGTATTGAACAGGATTTCCACATTCTTCATGGCAGTACGTCTCAACAAGGTGAACTTTACGCCATGTTGCTTGGTATACGTGCTTCATATCGATACAGAAATTGGTGTAAATATATAAGAATATTTTCAGATTCGCAAAACACAGTATTTGCCATTAGAGACCGTATGGTTAATTGGGCTTCTAGTACCAATGAAGGAATAAAAATTCTTGGTTCAGATGGGTCTATAAAAAACCAGAATTACTTGATGATGATTGTTAATGAAATCATGTCTAATAATATTCCTCTTATCTTATATCATGTGAAAGGACATGTAAATATAAAAAACGATTCTAGTATTACTAGCGCACGCCAAACGTTTCGTCAGTCTAATCCATTTGTAAAGAAGATAGACGATAACACTATTTACAAAATTGCTATGGGCAACAATGCTGTAGATGAATACTCTACGGTAATGCTTAGATCCAACATTGATAATCCTAGATATAAAATATCTAGGACATCAAAGAGAGAGATATCTGTAGAATATTATAAATTTGATATCAACAGATATTCTGAATTAATCAATTACAAAGGATGAAACAATGAATCAAACTAATCTTATTACGTTTGAAGAGCCTATTGTAGAATTATCTAGTAAGTTATCTTACAATATTGCTCAAGGTAAGATTCAAGGTATATTTGAGTCTATGAAAGAATTTTGCTTAGCAAAAACCGTTGACAGTTATGTCAATAAACGAAATCCAATTCCAGAATTAGATTATAATCTAATTCGTAACATTGAAACTGATATACATCGAAATATCATATCTCAGTTTCATATCAGCTTAGTCAATGCATCTGCTAAAATGGGTGCAGATTTGGACTATCTTATCACTCCGGATAATAACAGAGTCTTTAGTCGCTATCGCAGTCTAATGTATTTAGATTATTGTAATCCAAATATCTTTTTTATTCGTCATATTCAAATTGAGAATGATGTTTTTCATAAAATCCTTTGGGCCACTTCAACCAAAGAGATTAAAGACTTAGAATATGTGGTTAAAGAAACTGACCACATAGTCGATCGTGCAACGGTTATAACACATTTGCTTGGAGAAGCTATATATACATCGCTGCAAAAAACCATTGATAATTTCTCGCGAGAGAATATGTTAGATGATGAGTCAATAGAAAAAGTTAGAATGCTTGTTGATAAGATATTCAGCAAAATGATGCATTCATTCACGAGAACATCTAAAGCTTTTGTTGCATCTGTTTCCGAGTTATATCTTTATATGATCGAAACTCGTAAAAGAATGTTTTGTTAATCTTAGAGGTAAAGGTGATACCATGAACGAAACTGTGAATCCGTATCTTAACTGGTTAAACTCAGAAGAATTTGAGAATAGTAAACCTTATGGCTTACCAATAAATGCCCCGCTGGAAGTGTGTGATGCTAATGGTAACACGCGATTAGTTATCAACAATAACCAGCAACCTGTGGTAGATAATAATTACTACAATAATTATCAACCACAATATCCCCAGCAACAACCCATGGTTAATCAGTATTACAATAACCAATATTGCAATACGAACAACCCATATTATAACCAACAGCAACCTCAATACTATCCACCTCAATCTGGATATGGCTATAATGTTCAATATGCTCCTACCCCAGATTATGGTGTTAGTGGAATGTATTCTACTTATACAAACAACTATCGGCCGGAATATATAGTTCCTAACGATTTATATTATCAGGCGAATCCTTCATCTGGTATGTCGGTTGTGGAATTTAGTACAGGAATCATTTGTACGCGCAAAGATAGAGTTGAAGGTGTTAAGCCTCAGATTTATAGAAATCCGAGGGAAGAATACCTTGAGAAGGTACAGGAGTATCGTCACAATCAAATAACGATTATGAGCAAACTCTATAAGATTTATTGCGACTACAAGAATATCGAATTTAACGCAGAAGAAGCTGCGAGAAGATTCGATCCATTCCCAGAGCCTCCTAAACCGCTTAATTTTGCCACAGCTACCCCTGAAGAGAAAAAGGCGTATTTACGCAACCAGCAAGTTGAAAAAGGTAAAATGCTGGCTGAAATGTTTAGACAGGATGAAATAAGGAGGAAACAATTTGAAATATTAAGGGATCAAGCCTATCAAAGAATTTTCGAAACTCACGATAAATTAATAGGTTATAAGCCAGGTGTAAAGCAGACATTTGACGAGTATCTTGAAAAGGCTGGAGCATTGTATTTAGATGCTTTAATGAGTAAAGCTCGAAAAGCTCGTCGCAATGGTACAAGATACTTCTCACAAAATGAATATTGTGCAAAGTTATCTCAAACCAGCGGAAAACCTGTCCCTATTCATAACTTAGAAGATGAATACGTATCTGTTAAAGAAAGACTCGAAGAGATGCGTAAGAAAAAGGAGGCTGGAGGACAACAGTACGAATTATGTGTTTATAGAACCCCAGACGGTAAAACTTCATATGTCAAAGAACCAGTATTTGATACTGAGTTTGAAAGACATATGTATTTCTTAGAAGCTGTACAAGCGATGAAGGATGAAGATGATCTTATGAGGGCTGGGAAATGAAGAGAGAGGAGCAAGAACAATTGTTGATAAATACTATGTACACAGGAACGACAACAATTGCGGAGTTCAAATGGGACAACTTGACTACGGTTCCATTGCTCTCTTTGGTAACTCAAGAAGATATCTCATATCTTCGTAAGCTGATATTATCTCCAAGATATTCTGGAAATAATAAGCTTAAGATTAAGAAGATGGACGAAGTGATGCATTTTCGGGGTTTTACTAAATATGCTGGTGGAACCAATCGAATAGTGTATACTCACCCATCCGCTCCCAATACTGTTTTTAAAGTTGCTATTGATTCTGTTGGAATCAATGATAATCCGGCAGAATATCAGAATCAATTCAAGTTGAAACCGTATTGTTGTAAAGTGTTTGAATGTTCTCCATGTGGAACTATAGCATCGTTTGAAAAAGTAAGACGTATAACTACATTTGAGGAATTTTATTCTATATCTGAAATGTATTATGAATTACTTACCAAACATATTATAGGTAAATATGTTATGGAAGATATTGGAATAAAATACTTTATGAATATTGGTATTCGTGAAGGGTTTGGAGCTGTTGTTCTGGACTTCCCATATCTGTTTGAATTAGACGGTGCTAAAATACGATGCTCGGCCGAATTTGAAAACCATACTAGATGTGGCGGAGAAGTTGATTATGATAGCGGTTTTAATCAATTGATCTGTACTCGATGTGGTAGAAAATATCAGGCTCGAGATTTGGCTAAGACTTCATCTGGTAACAGAGGGGTCATATTGTATAAGAAAGGAAAAGAAAGAATGATCGTTAAAATTATGCGTGGTGATGAGTGTATCAAATACATTGATACTTGTAAAGAAGTCTCCTGTGTCAACCCTACAAGAGATATGATTGATACTCATGAAGAGAATTATACTCCTAATCGTATTGGTCCTAAAGCTCGAATCAATTGGGGAACCGATGACTCAGAGTTAGAAAACAAACCTTCTCCCATTATTGAACCAGAAGAAAAGGTTGTTGTTTCTGATTCTGATGAAAAAGACAATACGCCAGTTGAACAATCTTCTGGTGACGATATAGCTGCTTGTGAAGATTTAGAAACTGATATCGATCATATAATAAATAAGGTTATATCTGAACCAGAACTTCCATCTAATCAATGTGCAAGTTTAGCTGATGAACAACGTATCATGATGATTCGTAATTCTTCTAAGAAGAAATCGATACGAAACCTGTTGTTGTAAGGAGTTAGTTATGAATATAAACGGTATTGTTTACCTTGTGGATGAACCAAATATCAATGTTCTTAAGCATAAGCTATCCACTACTCCGCCTCCTAATGGTGGAGTTATTACGAACACAGCGCTGTGTTTAGATATGGACGAAACCGACAATATGATAGAGTTGTGGTTTCCATGTCATGCACAAAAAGCTACATTATTGTGCCCCCCACCGATTGCTATGTATAAAGAGATCGATGGAGATCAGGAAGGTTTTATTCAAGAATACAATAAGTATTTAGAACAAGACCAGACGGTTCAAGAGTTTATTGCAAGTATCATTTTATATCTCTATCGCGGTGGGGCTGTTATGATATATAGTCCATCGTATATTGCGGATGAAACAATCTGGGTAAATGTATTGATGATGTATTTCTATACTAGATTTGGCTTAAAGATTGGGACATCGGCTCAGGATGGATTTTATTATGATACAAGATATGACCCATCAATTGCTATGTATTTATATTATCACAATATGATTCCATGGCAAGAGTTTATAAGTATATGCAGCATTAATCCATTTAGGAATGATGCACATATCGCTAGTAAATTATCTTACGATATGCGAAGTGTATGCGGTAGTATTAACCCTGAGCAGTATTATCTTGAGTTGATGAATGGCATATCTAATCATAAGACTCTTCAACCATTGGTCACGTTTGAAAGAAAATAATTATGTTAATATTCGGGCCATTTCATGCAATCCCATTGCATGAGAACTTTGTAGTGTTTAATTTGTCATCTCCAACAGAATCTATTCCGAAACTTCCTGGATTGTTTGTTTTGCCAGATTCATCTATTGTTTCAGATGAAAAGTCTTTCGATATTTGGTATTACAATTATCTATTGGAAAATTCTGTTGCGTGTACATCATTGATACAAATTCTCAATGCGCTTTATGAAACAGGGAAGGTGTATATTTGTATTGCAGATTATTCGGTCGGTTTAATTAGTATTCTAAACGAATCGTTTATGAAATTTCTACAATGCAGATATGGGATTAAATATTCTGTAATAAACACCGTATCCGATTATCAATACGTACCAAAGGACGGTTGCGATTTCCGATCTGTAAGTGGAATATTGACTTTCGATGAAGATCGAAAAAGATATTTCCAACTTATCGAAGAATATCGTTTACTAAACGGGGGTATAAATGTCTAAGAAATATGGTGATTCTATTATTATGGAATGTAGCTTTTGTAGACATGCGTGGGAGGTAGAGCGACCTAACTATAAGATTTTCTTTCTGAAAACCTTAGGTGGTAAACGCTGGAAACGATATGTAAGTTTATGCCCAGTGTGTAAGCGTGAAACAACAATTACAACGGAGATAAAATGAGTATCGATCTATGGGAGCATATTAACTACAAAACCCCAGCTAAGTATTTTGTCAATACTTATATTAGGGAATATGACTTATCTAAAGCTAATATAAATGCTCTATTATATTGTGGACGAATATCTAAAAAGGAGTATGATAACTATACATCATGTGATAAAAGAACTAGAGAAGTCCAAATAGGACTTCTCATAAAGCATGATAAGAGTATTTATCGTGATATTCAGAATGGTATCATTGAAGCCAAGAAAAAATTAATACTATCGAATGACTTAGATGAATCTAGAATAGTATCTATAAAGAATGATGCTGTATTTGTGAATGGGGGGATACTGAAGTATAGAGAGTTCTCCCCATTCATATTTACGATTAAGAATACATATACAATATTCTTAAGTTTGCAGAATTTAGAGGTATACTATTCTGATAATCTAAATCAATCTACTGGGCAGATAGATACTAATATCGATATAAAAGGTATCCCAGATAAAACTCTTATTTTTCATTCTGATGGTATGCTAGATTTAATCTGTGACTTATGTTATAGGCTCCAACGAGAGAGAATTGAAGAAACAATGAAATGGATATGTTGTGTATATGAGTCGTTTATTAGACGGCAATTACCAAAGCAATATTACCGTAATTTCGATTCATTCTCTCAATATATCATAAACACATATGTTCATTACGTATCAATGGATGATATTAATGATGATATGATTGATGCTGTTGATATAAATCGTAATTTAAGCTTGTTACGAGATATGATCAGTATTGTATCTAGTATATATCGTGTTCAATGTAAATAAAATATCCCAGTAGAGAATATTCTCTACTGGGATTGATGGTGTATTATGATATTTGTCTTATTTTGACTTTATTATCCGCTGGAGCCGATAGACGGACTTGAACCCCCGACCAACTGATTACAATTCAGTTGCTCTACCACTGAGCTATATCGGCAGATAAAAGCCAATATTTAAATTGGTTTTTATTTTTTTTTAATAAAATGTTTGAAGTATCAAAATGCATTTATATTTGGAAGTATATGGGCTGTCTGATCAGCCGTATTTTGCTTAATCGAATAATTAAGAACTATCAGTTTTGCACAATTCTTAATACTTTCAATCATATTGGATTCCGTCTCCATGGGAAATCCGACAGATAAAATATCCCTTGCTGTTGGAGTCATTTCCAGAATGATTTTCTTTATGATATACTCAATTGCATCTTGCATTTTAGCCTCAGTTATATAGTTTTCACTAGATGGATCCATATTATATATTTGCCATTCTACTAATTTTTGTACTACTAGATAGTCTAATAAATCTCTAGAGGCTTTAACCGTATATTTGTGTTTGATGGACATTTTCTCGGTTGCTAATCTGTTCTCCGATATTGTTTCCATTGTTTTGAGAAAGTGTGTTATATTCATATGTAAAACGATTAGCATTGCGAGTACCATTATTGTCAAGGATATACCCACAGTAATTATTAAAGTAGCCATAAGAATTATATTCTCCCCATTGTTGGATTTCGTTAGAAAAACGATAAAACTGAATATTCATCAATTCATTATTTTTTTGACATAGCCTAATATATTTGATCACTTTATACGCTATGTCCAAGGTAATACCATATCTATATTTAGATAATAGATCCCACCATTTTCCAAATGTCATTGATACGGGTATATAGAAATCTGGATTATCGTGATATAATTGATGCGCCGTTTCTGATAACATTACAATTGGAACATTGTTTAATTTATGCTCTTGACATAATAGACTAATAATATCAAATGTCGTACATCTTCCAATTGTGTTTAGTAAATGTTGAGATATTAAAATGGTAATGTCGTATATCGTTAAAAAATTATGATGCATTTCGATACTAGCCATACCATCTTGAATATTACCATTAATTTGGCATCTATCCATACCCATACTCATAAGGTATGATTTATATGACTTATAGAAACGAGATTTTCTAAATCTTCTAATACAATTATCGATAAATGATTTATATTTTTCAATATCAGACAAAGTTTCTCTTGTTTGATAGAATGTAATAGGAAATTCAGCTTCCGGGAAAAAGATAGCAGATATAGGAATAGTAGTATTAATATAATCTTGTGCCAAATACACATCATAATCACTATTGTCTGCAATTTTGGTATCATTACCACTGGAAATATTTTCCATAGTTGATAATCCTCCGTATAATTAATGATAAGTGAATAGTGTAATTCAAGAAATTATAATTCCACTACATAATAATTTATAGGAGGATTTTCGATGGAACGAGTTGGATTAAATAATAAGGTCTTTACAGAAAATCCATTGCTTGATGAGATTATATATAACACTCGTCAGATAGTATACGGTGGAATAGTCATAAAAGATTCTGAATTGGCTGATAATTGTGAGACTTTAGAGTCTGTTCAAAATGGAGACTTGTTGGTTAATATTAGTAATGGAAGTGTTCACTTTTCTAATTTTCATTACGATACAACAATACTGTCTAAGTATTATACCAATACTTCAGATATATATAGATATGCTGACAACAATAATCTGATTCCAGTAGAGGATCATAAACCATTACTGACAATAGCCGTTAATCAATTTATAGCTACATATATAGAATATAATAATTATTATCGTAGACTACATGGTGAACCATCATACGATCCAAAAGGATACTATAATGGTATTATAATAGATACTAGATCAATAGACGTAAACATACCAACATCAGCAAATAATCTATATTTGTATATACCAAATGTATCTGATGAAGAAAAGAAATATTATCAGCCTATTCATATGCTAGATACTAGCTCTAAGAATATATTGTATGAAAATGGTACATGCTATAATATAACTCAAAATAGTAGCTTACTTGAAAACTGGGGAATTGTTAAAGATGATGTACTATATTTACTATATATAGGAGATAGAGAAACAGATTATGCTTTAGCAAGACGGGCAGATAAATTTGAATTGCTATATTGTCCACCATGTAGCTCCGAAGAAGTAAAAAATAGATTCAAGGAAGTATATGAAGCCAATCGATTATACTTATTATATACAATGTATTCCGAAGCTTATAAACATAGGTCAGACTATTATGATAATTTCATGATGATATTCTTAACGATTCAGACAATTATTGATCTAATAATAGAACTACCAGAATATATTATTAGAAGAGACGTATTTGATACAAGAACGTGCAAATATATCTTTGAGTCTAATGGTGTTAAATATTTTGATGATATCCCTCTAAAATATCAAATTGCTTTAGTAAAAAATCTAAACAAACTAATCAAGTTCAAATCTACGGATAAATGTATTGTAGACATTATTTCAATATTTGGTGTAAATAATATCGAAGTGTTCAAATATTATATCATGAAAGATAGATACTTAAACAAACCAGCAAATTTAGACTATTATAACAATCAGAAAGAAGAACAAGATTACTTTGGAAATACTAACCGTGTTGAAGATAATAATGCTAATTATGATTTGAAATTTATTAAGGTTCCGTTATTAGAGCAGTATGATGATTATATTCGCAGTGATACTAATATATATACGTATGATTCATTGACAGAAGATGATAGATACTGGATTGGTGATAAGGATAAGCATATTGTTAAAGAAGATATTAAAAACTTAGATTTTAATATTCTTCGTTCTAAGTATTACTCTATCGAAGCTGTCATAGATTTAACTAAACGAAATTTCATGATGACATATTTTATGAATATATTGATGTATAACACAGTAGATAAATCTGCTCTGTTAGTTAATCTGCCCAATATATCTAATGTTAAAAAATTTGACATCGTAAATGTTATTATTACTCTATTTAGTCTAAGTTATATATACTATGGCGTAGAAGATATTATACTAGACAGTAGAGCTAAAGCTGCACAAATCTTAGGATTTAACTTCGAAGCTGATTTGGCTAAAATTTCAAATTGGTTATATGAAAATCATCTCGGATTGACTCTTAAAGATTTACATGTAGATACATTTAAAACTACAAACGGAAAGATTACTTCTTTTAGTGAATTAGAAGATATATTCTTTACGAATAAAGATTGCTATGACCACGTTGTATCATTGCTAAACAATCCACCATCAAAAGAAATTTACGATGCGTATAAATTTATCTATAAATCAATGATGACAATGAATCGGAACATGGAATGTTTTCTATTAGACAATGATATAATTAGTCAATACAAAAATAAAGGCTACTCTACAAAGTTTATCAATATCCCAAGAGAAAATCAATATCATAATCCTAAAGATTATGACAGAGATTATAAATGGTTGATAGAATCTATAGATGATAATGTGTTATGTCTAGATATGTCTGATGATTTTGATACAAATCATCTTTTTGATATCTATATTAAAAAAGATAATAAACTCGTTACTATAGGTACAGTTCAGATGGCATATACTTATAGAGAATACTTAAACCAAAAAGATTCTGTTTTATACTCCTATTTAAACCAGATTACATTGATATCAGATGTTGATAGCCGTCAAGAGGCATGTATCAACGAGATTCAATATATAATATCTTATCTGAAAGACTATATAGATCAATTTGGCGATGATGGTTTACCCTTAGATACTATATTTTCTGGATTACCATCTATATCGATGGACTTCATCAAGAATTATATCACAGAAGTTATAGATTTCTTTAAATCGTTTAAAATATTTACTCATGGATCTTCTATAGTATATGTGATTTCTGAAAAATTCGAAAATTATGTTCAGCTTATCGAGCATATATTAATCAAATATCTATTTGATAAGAGTGAATTGGTCAAAATAGAAGATGCGATTGGAGGAAAAATTGAATTTAAAAATGGGCGATATTTATATAGTGGGAATGGTATTGATACTGATATATCTATTGATGAAAGAAATGCATTAATAGACAAGGTATGGTTAGACATATCTACTTGGGTATATAAAAATTATCCTGAGTATTATAACTCTACTGTTTATAATCAAGCAGACAAAGTTATAAGGGATTACCAAGAAATATATAGTATATTTACTATGAAAGATAATGTATTTACTGAAAAATCAATAGATGAAAGTCAACAAATTGCTGTCGACTCTATTGTCAAAATGATTGTATATGCGACTTTAAACAGTGATATCATAATCAATGAAGTTGTAAAATTGAAACTACATATGTCATATCAAGAGCGTATAGATGAATGGATCATTGACTTTATTAGATTATTAATATCAGTCTCATATCAGGATAATATTGCGATTGAAGATGACATATTAGCTACATCAAACATGAGCCTGAATAGTATTGGTAAGTCGATCGATATTTTTAATAATAGAATATCATCTATTAACAAAACAGATCGGTTTACTCTAAGTGATGATTTGCACAAAATTATCACAAGAAGTGAAACCCCACATTCTTTTGATAATGAGTAAAATTTAACATTCCAATAAATCATAGGAGGATTTTTTATGCATAAGCATCTTACCGTTTTTGATTCTAGCAAATCAAAAGAGAGTACATCTTTTCATAAAACATGGGCACGCGGAGAAGTTATCTTCAAAGATATAGATACCGGAAAAGTATTATTAACTGTACATAACAAAGTCTTAATGGCCGGATCCCAGTTTGTTGCTCAAAAGGTGTTTAATTTACCTGAAAAAGTACATCTACCAACATATAACGAATCTTTATCGTTAGATCGATCTGAGAATCATGGTACAAATCCTATCAATATTCCTAAGGTATGCTTGTTTGGTTGCGGCACTAAAGGCTGTGGCATCGAAAATTCTCAGGTATATCCCGTTAAATATACTAAGAGAATAGATCCGTCTGGAGATTTGGTTCCATTCCGTTATCAGTTAAAACAGAATGATTTATCTGATGAATTAAGAGCCAAATATTTTGGTCGTAAAGAAACCGATGACAGAATTGCATATTATTTTAAGGCTTTTGAAACGAATCCTATTATGTATATGCGATATGTAGATGGAACTCTTATTGACGAAAATGCTTATGATGCTCAAAATGAAACAGAAGCTGAGACTTTTGTAGAAATGTCTTTGCAAATTACAAAAGATGATTTCAGAGATTATTTTAGAGCAACTACATCTATCAATGATGCTAAAATTAATAGCATAAGTTTATTAACGGCATGGTATACAGAGTTTGATGGATATAAGTGGTATCAAGATATTATTCCTTTAACCCAATTAAATATTCCTAATGAAGCATTAATCGATTTAACCAAAGGTATTGACATCACATATCATATTTACTTCTAATCGAGGAATTTAAGATATGGCTAAGACTAGAGTGTCAAAAAAGATTACCGGTGAATTACGGGATCAGCTATTATCTCTTAAAGAAGAAGATATTACCTCATCTCTCATATATGATCTATTTGGGGAATATAAGGGGAAATCAAAATGTAATCCTTATGATATTATAGATATTCCACCAAATTCATATGGACCCGATGGTCATAAAAATAAAAATGCTTTTGTGACTACTATAGGTATATGGATCTTCAATAAATGGTTTATTGAAAATGATCTATTTGATATCTTTGGGTATATAAATAAGACAATCAATAAAAAACAACTAAAGAGTATGAATCAAGACCTTTCATATGCACTAATGGAAGACAGAATAACAACAGATCAATTAAAACGATATCTGATGAAGACTCAATTTACAATGCAATTTGTAACAGTCTTGGCTCCAAATTATTCTGAAGAATTATTGACCGTATCTAATAAGGTCGATAAACTGAAGAATGAATTGATTAAGAAACATAAAGCTGAATTGGATGCTGGGGACACTGTTGTAGCCAAACAAATAGAAGACGAATTGATTGAATATGCTAAAGATCTATTACAAGATGATCCGGCTATGGATACATTCTTATCTGGAGCTAGAAGCGATATTCATAACAATTTTAAGAATCTGTTTATTTGGAAGGGAGCTACCAAAGACCCTAATCCTGATGCAAAACAAGCATTCAGGATAGCGACATCCAATTATGCTGATGGTATTAAGCGAGAAGAATATGCCTTATATTGTAACTCTGGTATCGACGGTGCCTACTCACGAGGAAAGAAAACAGAAAGTGGTGGGTATTTGGAAAACTTGGCTACAATGGCATATCAAGATATTATTCTCGATGAGCCCAAAACTGATTGCAAAACAAAAAGACATATTGAAGTTACTCTTACTGAAAAAAATGTTTCTAGATATATGTATAACAATATTATTGAAGGAAATAAATTAGTAGAATTAACTTCACAAAATATGGCTAAGTATATTGGTAAAAGAGTGAAAATGCGAATGGCATATCTATGTCCACACGAAAAGCCTTGCAATGCATGTGCTGGAAATTTCTATTATAAATTGGGAATTAAAAATGTGGGTTTAATTCTTATGCAAGTATTTTCAATCTACAAGAATAAATGTATGAAGGCGTTTCATGATAGTACAGTTCAACTTGTTGAGATGGATACTATGAAAGCCTTTGGATTAAAAAAATAAAAAATAGCGGTAGAGTCGAATGACTCTACCGTTTAATTATCTTATCTTCTTAAAATTATCACTCAGATTACCGGTATATATAGATTTCTCTGAATTTTCAGTGTCATAGTCATCATACCATAATTTACAAATATCATTAAATATGTCAACATGACTACCATTATATGTTTTTTCTAGTCTATCTAATGGTACTAAATGGGCTTTTGATATGGCTACTCGACCATTACTGGTCTGTTTTAATATTTCCAAGCATTTTAGATCATCGATTAATTCTTTCTTTCTAAATTCTTCAAACGACATAGTTGCTTTTGGATTCAATACTTCTAATTGGGCATCTACCATTTGAACAGAATCTTCGACAGCGTCTCCAAATGTAGATGGAGTTAAAACATCATTATCAATATACTCTTCTTCTAAATTATATGACGTTTCTTCATAATGATCATCTGTAAAAATTTCTGTTTTCATCAAGTGGAATCTGGTAGCTAAATCTTTTCCATGATAGAAGACATACAATGCCCATAAGTATGAGAATACTAAGTCATCATGAGCATCGTCTGAATGTTCTACTTTACCATTAGATTTAACAACCATAGTACATAATTCATCATACAATTCTTTTGTAGCAAATTTATCTCTATGATGCTGTACTCTTTGATGAAGTATTTCAATCAATTCGTTTCTACGTTGAAATGATGAAGTTGCTCCATACACTTTACATTTCTTTGAAGTCTTTTTAACGTTTGAAATCCCATCGAACTGTTCTTCGATAATCTTATCTTTGATTTCATAATATAGATTTTTCTTTACATTTGTACGTAATAGCATTTGAAGCACAGACGATCCGAATCCACCGTTGTTTTCTACAACGCATATAGCATTTCTAGCATATGTAGTTATAAAATTATATAGCAAATCTGCTAGTTCTGGCATGGTTATAAAGTTAGATTTAAATGTAGCTAATACTTTTGTTGTTTGAGAATCAATAATAGTGATAGCCGATGCATCTTTTCGTATACCAGATGATACGTCAACTCCAATAATTGGTGGATATGAACTACTTACCGATATAGAATCCCAGAATTTCATAACGAATTGGCCAGCTTTTCCAAATCTAAGAATATTAATTGGTTCTTCTTTAACTTGTGCTTCTATAATATCCAAATCTTCTCTATTAAACGGACTATTTTCAGAACTTTTTGACCACTCAAGTAATACTTCTCTTCTAATTTTTGACCAATCTTTATTTAATTCTCTAATCATCTTATCAAAATATTTAGGGCCATTACCTAACATTTGATAAGTATATCTAATATGCATAAATGTTGAACTTGTGTTGCTATCTATTAGAGATTTTAATTGCTTATCTGTTAAATCATATAAAGATTCATCCCACTCTGTAGCATTATTACGCATTCTATCTGCGAATTGGCCTTCTCTTGTAGTCAGGTCTCCCGGTGTAGTTGTAATCAGCATGCCATAAGGGCTATTATTTTTTGCTGCATTTTCTGATGCTTTAGAAAATGCAGGGGCTGCAGCAGCATATACAATATCATTGTATGGTAAAAATGCAAATTCATCATAATATTGAATCGCAACAGTTGCACCACGACCAGCACCTTCAGCCAACGCCGGTGTTCTAGCTCCTGCTAATGTAGTGATTAAGTTGTTATTTCTTGGATGCTGAAGTGTTTCCATTGTATTCGGGACTTTAATATATTTTCCATCTGGACCAATCGTTGTTTCTATCTTTAAATAATCCGGTAATGTTGCTCTTAGATTCTTCAGTGTACGCAGATTCCCTTTTGAATCATCATGTTTCTTATTTGCGAATATGATTCTAGTATTTTTTGCTCCGAAATTAAATACCCATAGATACCAACACAATGCAGATACGGTTTTACCATGCTGACGAGGAAACTCTACAAATTGATTTATGTTATGTATAAACATATAATTCATCGCTAGATTTCCACGCGATAGTTCATATCTCTTACCACTACCAACCACACCACCTTCTTCAGGTATTCTAACTACTTCTCTAATAAAATACCAGAAATTACTCATACATTCCTTTAGAATACGCATTTTCATCTGTAATGATAATGAAGGATCTCTTGGATCTATTCCCATCAATCCCGCATCATATATACCTAAGAAGAATTTATTATGCTTAATTCCCCTAGCTTTAAGGAAATAGTGCATTTTCATAAAACTTTGATTTGTAGTTGTGTCTTGATAATATACGTTATTTGCTGGTATATATGTTTGAGGAACATTTATCATATTGATTTCTCTCTTATTATAAAAATTATATTGAAGTTTTAACTAGACAAAAACACACATATACATTTTGTATCATTGGTGGTAATATATGAGTATTGAATTTATGGTAGTTGGATTTGTAACCGGTCTTTATTGTCTATTCTATATTGGTAGAAAGATACGGAACAATGAAGCGAATGAAAAGCAGATCAGAGAAAAAATAAGAAAACGTATCAAAGAAACTCTTGATGATTCTGATCAGTTTAATGACATTAATATTCCGTCGTTTACAGTATTCATTGAAGAATGTATTGGATATCTTTATAAGAAAATCTCTAAAACTTTACCTAACAATAGTATGGATTTAAATATACTTAACGATGAATTA
>OQWE01000036.1_pt1 | contig 39026 bp, 34 predicted proteins | sample 1691591 | NCBI WGS metagenome assembly OQWE01 (sample SAMN03418265, study PRJEB22391) | human gut metagenome | biome: human-gut; feature: organic feature; material: feces | host: Homo sapiens | place: Tanzania | collected 2013-01
TTTATATTCATCTATTATACTGCGTTGCAACATCAGTACGTTTGCCAAATTTCTTTCCTGTACAAAATCGGACACCACGGCAGGCATTCCGCCAACGACCACATATTGCATATATTGGACGAGATACAAGAGTGTCCGCGTGCGCGAGCAGCACTCAAATTTTTGCACTTGGACGCTCAATCCTTGTTGAGAATGGTGTTATAGAGAAGGACTCCGAACCAGACGAGTTCAAGTACAAGACATTGATTAAGGGTTATATGTCAGAGCACAGTGACGACTTGAAACACTTGAGCAAGAAGGACTACTCTGTCTTTATGCATAATGTGGAGGACCTTGTGTTCTATAGTCGCTATTATCTTGCCATGAGTGTGAGGGAGATACAGAAAGTGTGCGACCTGTACGGCGTTGTTACAGTAGGAGACGAGGTGAGTGTTTGCAGGGATATACTGCTGTGCGGGAAGAACAACTTGACAACATATGACTATACGGACATGATATGGTTGTGTAATGTGTTGAACCTTACGACTAAGATTCACAGATACGACTGGATTTTCGTGGACGAGATTCAGGACACCTCAATTATGCAGGAGGAACTCATCACCAAATGTTTCAAGCGTGGATGTAGGTTTGTTGGCGTAGGGGACAATGAACAGAAGATTAATGTGTGGTGTGGAAGTTCAACTGACGCGGTTGACTATTTCAGAAACCTGCCTAATACAGTAGAGTTCGAGTTGCCAATAACTTACAGGTGTGCTAAAAAGATTGTCAAGGTGGCAAGACAATATTCAGAACGTATAGAGGCGTGCCCTGACGCTCCAGAAGGTCAGGTGAATGTGGATGTGAACAAGTTTACTCCAGATGCTGGTGATATGGTGTTGTGCCGAAACACAGCACCTCTTGTTGACTTGCATTTACAGTACCTCAAAGGTAACAAGAAATCATATTTGAGGGGCGCGAAGGATATCAGAGACAGGTACATGAGTTTGATTAACTTAGCAAGTTCAAATTTCATTGACAAAGGTTGTATCACAGATTCTGGGTTGATGCCTACATTGTATAACAATTTATTTAAGAATATTTGTGCTGTAAGCGCGAAATACGGACTCTCAGAGGACGAGGCAATCGTGCATCCAGTTATAACGCAGATGTATGACGACATCAACGGAATAAAGGCGTTGTCAGACGGTTTGATGACAGTTGACGAGTTGAAGTCAAAAATAGACATAATATTCAGTGGAGACGCGGATGACGCTGTGCAGTTGTCAACTATCCATAAGGCTAAGGGTCTTGAGGCGGACAATGTGTATATTTACTGTCCGTCTTTGTTACCAAGTAAATGGGCGACAAAACCATGGGAGGTACTCGCGGAGAGAAACTTGTGCTATGTGGCGTACACGAGGGCGAAATACACGTTAAACTTTATTGTAGAGGACAAGTTCACAAGTAGGTTTACGAGCAAGTCCATCATATCTAAAATGAAGGAGGAGATTGAGTACGCAAAAAGACAGCAGGGTGTAGACACGGGTGTGGTGCTTAAGTCTTTGGATATTAAACCGAAGGAGAGTCCAGTCATTAAACTCGGTGACACACCAAAGGTTCAACCGTGTGAGGAGAGAAGGAAAAAGAACGGAGCACAGAAATTCAGGAACCTACTTCAATAGTTAACGAATTTTTACACATATTTTAGGAAAAATTTTAATTTCATATGGCGAAAGCAACAAAACAGAAGAAAGTAGAGAACGACACAGAGGGCAAGGTGAACCTGCCTCGTCCAGACGAGATGAAAGCGTACCTTGACAAGTATATCATCGGACAGGACGAGGCGAAAAAGACATTGTCCGTCGCTGTATACAACCACTATAAGCGTATATTGAACAACAATTTCACTGGTGATATTGAAATGGAGAAATCCAACATTATGCTGCTCGGTCCAACTGGTTGTGGCAAGACACTGCTTGTCAAGACTATTGCGCAAATCCTAAACGTACCATATTATATCCAGGACTGCACAAAGATAACAGCGAGTGGTTATGTCGGTTCAGATGTAGAGGAATGTCTGTCTGGACTGTTAAGGCGCTGTAACGGCAATGTCAACGCGGCACAGATGGGAATTGTGATGCTTGACGAGGGAGATAAGATTGCTAAGAAGGGAGAGGGTGTGTCCATCACGAGAGACGTATCTGGCGAGTGCGTACAGCAGTCACTGTTGAAGATTGTCGAAGGTGATGTAGTAGGTGTGCCACCTAATGGAGGTCGTAAGCATCCAAGTCAGGAATGTACATTTATTGACACGACAAACATATTGTTCATCTTGTCTGGCGCTTTTGTTGGTCTGACTGACATTATTAAGGAGAGAAAGGGTCATAACTCAATCGGTTTCGGTTCCGAAGGTTCGGCGTTCAACAGGAACGAGAAGAACCTTGAGCGTTTCACAACACCACAGGATTTGAAGAAATTCGGTCTTATCCCAGAGTTTATTGGACGTTTCCCTATTATCACGAATGTAGAGGAACTGGACAAGAGTGCGTTGATGAAGATTCTTAAAGAACCAAAGAACTCAATCCTAAAGCAGTTTACCGAACTGTTGAAACTCGACAATGTGAAACTTGACTTCAAGGACGATGCCATTGAGTATATCGCAGAACTGTCTTTGAACTTGCATACTGGCGCAAGAGGATTACGTGCCATTATTGAGTGTGTTATGAGGGAGATTATGTACGACGCGCCAAAGAAAGCGTTTGACAACAACGGAAAGAAGACCACAATCAAGGTTGACAAGGAGTATGTCAAGAAGATGACATCTGAACGGTTCAACCAGACTGCGGCGTAAGTTGATTTTGAACTTAAAAACGGTAGTTTTAATTAAAAAGCATAAATTTCAATATGGCGAAAAAGGCAAAATTGACTGACTTGAAAATGTCAGAACTTCTTGAATTAATGGAGTCGTACACTCTATTGTACGAGCATTACGATAACTTTATCAAGGCGAACACTGGACTATACAACGGCATAACACCATCATCTGAAATATACCATGACGCGGTGAAGAAACGTAACGAGATAGTCAAATTCAGGGAGAAACTGATAGACGCGATAGAGGTTAACGCATTCAAAATTATCAAAGATTATCAATGAAAAAGATTTGGTTTAACATATGTTTTATCTGGAGGATGTTTATCTACGGACTTAAGGGAGGTGAGAACATTTTCTCACAGGAGTCTAAAGGTAACATTGACGGGTCTGGTTTCGAGAAGCACGACGAGGCGGACAGTGTGTACAAGGACCTTTTGAAGGGAGAGGTTACACAGGCGGTACGGGAGTTGCGTCATGAGATGTACTACTCTGAGCGTAAGTCAAACGATTATATCTACAAAGGCGGAGGTATTGCCGAGAAAAGAAACAAGGTCTTTGACTATGACGGCCATATAGAGGAAAGCGATGGCCACAAGGTCATTCTCGTACAGGACAACATAGAGGACTGCGGTTCTTTGTCTGACAATATCGTTGACGACTACAAGACAAAGAACTACAGGAAATTCACCTTGTCTGTTAAACGTGATTTCATTCCGTCATTCAGGATTGAGGAGTACACGACAAAACTTGTGGTTAAGGATTTGGTGGACGGAAACGTCATACTTGACATCTACGTGTCAGAGTACCCTAAACAATTCAATCAACGGCACAAGTTCTTCTTGAGTGAGGTGAACAGGATTTACGAAGGATATGTACAGTCTCCAATAATTGATTTCGACGAGATTGAGTTTGTCTCCTTCAGGGCGTATGGTTGTGATGACTACAGGTATTTCAAGTACGGAAATGTGAAATTCGCGGATATGCTACGGTTTGACGGGTCTTTCGTATTCAGATTTACCGCCACTCCAGTCATCAACGGATATGACCTCATTGAGGATTATTTCGACGCTGTTACACAGAAGAAATCAGATGAAAGAGAGGAGCGTGAAGGAGGCAGTATGGACTTTAACGCCTTGGCACAATCCCAAAGCGCACACAATGCGGACAATAGCGATGATGTCCGTATTTTTGATGACTTACGTCGAGAGAACGAACAGTAGTATCGTGAATAACGCACCTATAGCGGCACCGATTAGGCAATTGCCTATATTGGCGTCGCTTTTTTTATACGCGTGTGAGTTCGCAACAATGAATATCAATGTGACACCGATGACGGTGAACGGACAGAGTGCCATACTCGTTGTTGGCGAGAAATGGTGACACAAAATCACTATCGAACAGAGCGTTAGACAGATTCCGACGAATATGCTGCTGATATGCCTCGTAAATACGCAAGTAATCACATTCTTAACTTTTTTCAAAAAATCTTTCATAACCGTAACTTTCTATATGATAAATATTTGAGAGTGCTGAATAGGTGATTTGAATGAAGGGAATTAATATCAAAAAAGCGTCCCGTTTGGAACGCTTCTGTTGTATGCTCAACAAGTCTATTTGACTCGTTGTCAAGGACTATGATTTGAGAGGTTTTATTAGTTGCTCTCTTCTTTTGTCTGCTCCTTTTCTTTCTCCTTCTTTTCCTGTAAGGATTCAAGTAGTGTTTCGAGTTCCTCAAGACTTGTAGGTTCTACCTTTTCGTACTCGTAGTTCTTTTCTTTCACGAACTTATTTAACGCCTTTCCATTTGAACCGTCCAGACCTCCATGAACAAACATAACATAGTCGTTGACATCTAACTTGTGGTATATGTATGTCATTCCTTTTTTGAACACAACTTTCAATTCCTTGTAGTCGTTTTCCTTGTCGTAGCATTCTGAATAGATGATGTTGCTGGACTTGTACCAAATCCTATCAATCCTTTTGTCTTTGTCGTAATCACGGAATATTAGCATAGTGCTGGAAATTTTGCTATCTTTGCATTATTAAAATAAAAACAAGTCAAACTATTGTTTTTGACATCAATAAATAGTATCTTTAGTTAAACGAACATTACATTTTTTCAAGAAAATGGCAAAAAAGAAGAAGAAAGCAGAAGTAAATTACGCAGAATATTACTCTGACGAGGTGAAACAATTGATTAAGCGTATTGAGGATACATATATGCAGGACTACTCGTGTAAGTCAATCTCATGTGAGTTGTTTATGCTTGCCGCCCTTTCGGACGAGGAAACGATGGCATATATGTGCTTGTCGGAGTGTACGAGCATAAAATACATTGACGAGATTAAACTGTATCTGTTAGCGTCTATTGAGAGCGATGATATGAACGCGTCAAAGCATCAGAAAAAAGGTTTCAGTCTATCTCCACAGTTAAGTAAGAGTATTGCACTTTCCTATGATGAGATGGGTGACTTGTTTGGTGACAGTTTGATTTACTCAGATATGCTAATGTATGCTATTCTTGTTACATGTGAGAATGTATACGCGATTTTCGCTCAATATTTGATTGATGACAAGAGAATCGTCAACAATAGCATTTATTTGCGTAAGCAGGTCGAGCAGAACAAGTATCTTGCGTTGTGGGCGAACGAGGGAGCGGGCAATCAAGTGATTGTTACATCGTCTGATGCTAACATTTCCGAACTTATTGGTGCTAAACAACAGGGTGGAAAGGAAAAAAGTGTGCTTGAGCAGTTCACCACCAACCTCAATGAACTCGCAAAAGAGGGAAAGATTGATGAACTTATCGGTCGTGAAAATGAGATTCGTAATATTGAGAAGATTCTGTATAGGCGCAAGTCAAACAATGTCCTTCTTGTAGGCGAGAGCGGTGTAGGCAAGACTCACATTGTTAATGGTATCGCCCGTATGATTGAGGATAGGACTATCGAACCAGGTTTTCCTGTGTCTAAAATACTTCAACTTAATACATCTGAAATGTTTGGCGGTACACAGTATCGTGGAATGTTTGAAGAGCGTATCGCATCTCTTTCTAAGGAGTTGAACGAGCGACAGGACGTAATCTTGTTCATTGACGATATTGAAAAGATGATGTCAGAGAAGATGACAGTTGATTTCGATATGGTGAACGCTCTTTCTGACATATTCAGAAACGACAAGATTATGGTTATCGCCATCACAACTCCAAAAGGGTACAAGAATAACATTTCAAAGAATCCAGTAATGTCAAGCACATTTCAAAAGTTGACAATTGACCCTCCTACACAAAAGGAGTGTATTGACATTTTGAACTATATGCAACCATATTACGAGCGTTATCACCATGTGAAATATTATGACGGTTTCGTAAAGGACTGTGTAAGTCTATGCAACAGATATGTCACAGACAGGAAATTGCCTACATCGGCATTGGACATTATGGACGAATCTGGAATCTTGAAATACATGGCGGTTAACTCCAATGTACAAATCAAGGGCAAGACATTGGAACTGAAACGTCTTGTTCATTTGAACGAGATAAACAAATTGAATGAGGATGTTGACGGTATGAATAGTACAAAGAAGAATATCAACAAGACATTAAATGAGATAACACTACTGTCTACAGCGTTGTCAGAAGAGAATACTGGAAAACTGTTTGACGTGACCATTGATGACCTGTATTCTGCCGTATCCGAGCATACAGGTATCCCAGTGTCAAAGATGAGTGTTTCAGAGAAGAAATCCGTAGCGAATATTGACAAGCGTCTCAAGGAGAGCATTATCGGTCAAGACAGCGCCATTGAGACAATTTCACGCTCCATCAAGAGAAACAAGGTAGGATTGTTCGACGGTGGTAAACCAGTAGGTTCATACCTTTGTGTAGGCAACTCTGGCGTAGGCAAGACCTTGCTGGCAAAGACACTCGCCAAGGAGATTTACGGTGGAGACAAGTACCTTGTCCGTTTCGATATGTCAGAATACTCGGACAAGACATCTGTCAACAAACTCATCGGTGCCGCCGCTGGATATGTTGGTTTTGACCAGGGAGGTCTGTTGACTGAGGCGGTGAAGAAGAACAAGCACTGTGTACTGCTGATTGACGAGGTAGAGAAGGCAAATGACGAAGTATTCAACCTATTCTTACAGATTATGGACGAGGGTTTCCTTACTGATAACGAGGGTGTCAAGGTTGACTTCAAGAACACTATGATTATTTTCACCTCAAATGTTGGTACACGTGAAGCGTTGTCGTCAAAGGCACTCGGTTTCAATCCAGACCAGAGCGAGAACAACCGTTCAGTAATCGAGAAGGAGTTGAAACGAAAATTCCCGCCAGAGTTTGTTAACAGATTGACGGAGATTGTGTACTTCAACCAATTGAGCGATGATGACCTGCACAGGATTATCGAACTTGAACTCGGTAAACTTGTCAAGAGATTGACTGAAATCGGTTATAATCTCGCGTATGACGATAGCGTAGTTGATGCCCTGTTCAATAAACTACAGAAGAGCAAGGAGTATGGTGCACGACCAATCACGAGACTTATCCAGAGCGAGATTGAGAACAGAATCACTGACCTCATCCTTGAGAACGACTATGATTCGTATGTGTTCACAGTTAAGGTGAGTGGCGGTGAATTTAGCGTTGAGTAAACAAAAATGGAAATGCAATGGCGAAGGAATCTTACTGTATGACAAGAAAAGAATTACGTGAAATGATTCGTAATTCTGTTAAAGACATTTTAAAGGAAATAGACAATAATGAAGATTTAGACCTGTTTGACCTTACACAATACGATATTAACGATTTAAAACAGGCATACAGAGACTATCGTTTGACACCTTATATCACTGTTTTTGGTGATATCCTTTCAGACGACCCTTGTCTTACCGAAAATATTGGAGACATATTGCCACCCGATACGGTAGTACATAAAATTTCTCAAAAATATATGCTGCCATTGTCTTTTGTCACGAAACGAGAGGCACATAATCAACTCTTTATCTACATTATCATCGGGAAAATCGGAGTTAACGACAAACTAATTGCCGAGGATATGCAGAAAATGGGTTATTTTTTGAGTATTACTCGTGAACCTAAAGTGTTTAATGGAATGGCTTTTCAGATGCTTCAATTTGAACCATATTCTCAAAAGCAGAATGATGAAACCGATAATATAAAGCATCAGTTTGACTTTTTATATCATTGGACACCAACATATAATGTCAACGAGATTTTGCTTTATGGATTAATTCCAAATCATAAAAATCCTAAATTTTATTATCCATCAAGAATTTACTTAATGAAAGGAAATTCAAGTGACGATGAAATGGATTTTTTAGGAAAAAAACTATATCAAGCAAACTATACACTTACTCATAATAAGAAATACACTTTATTACGGATTGATATAGAGGATATTGATGAAAGGATTAGGTTTTATTATGATACAAATTCACCGATAGGACTTTATACCGAGCAACCAATCCCAGCAAACAGAATTGTAGTTGACAGAAATGTCGTTTTTTAACGTAAAGCAGAAAACCCGTAGAACTTTAACGCTCTACGGGTTTTTTTATGTTATCTATCAAAATGTTGACACTTACTGGATGATATTTACTGTTAAAAGTCCGTTTTTGGATATTTTCCCCTTATACCAGTCCTTGATTATCTGTATAAGGAACTTATCCCTTTCATTTTTATCAAGACAGATGTTCTTGAACCTGTCTTGAAGAAGATAGAACAACTGCTTGTCTGTCATATTCCTTAAAGGTTCACCGTCCATACCAATCATAGATACAATTGGTATTCTCTTCGGGTATCCGTCCTCGCCTATCTGTTCTATTGCACCCTTCTTAAAACCCTTGTCAAGGTATCTGCTCACTATCTTTACCTTCATCGGGTCTATAGTGTATCTCCTAGACGTCTCGTTCTCGAAAATCCTTCTGTATTGACTTTCTGTAACGTAGAGTTTCAATGGCACCATTGACTCCTTTACAGGATTGATGCTTTGTGCCGAGCGGTTTTTCTCTATAGCATAGTTGTACCACTTTGTAAACTCCTCAATTGACGGTGCTTTACCGTTGTCACGGCGCTTGATACAGATGTAGACTCTCACTTTACGGAGCAGGTCATTGATGTCGTCAATGATGTTACTGTGAAGTTGCTCTATTTCGTCTGTGTTGTAGGTCTTGTCGTATTTGATTCTAACACCGAAGAAATTCAATAGCGCATGGAGTTCGTTCAATGTCAAGTCATTGAACATCGTTGCGTACCTGAACTGTCCTAAATATCTGTTTAGATTCTTCGTGTAATTTCCCATCCGACATCGTCTTTATGATAAATAGTCGTTAAAAGAGAAAAAATAGACTATTTATAGTTAAAAAGGATTATACATATTATGAATTTAACAGAATCAAAATTGCGTAAAATAATTAAAGAGTCTGTAAAAAAAGTGTTGATGGAATCCGAGATTGGAGATAAGGTTCAATCGTTAAGGAAACAATCCCGCACTTATAGACCAGATGAATGTGGAGACGAAAACTGTTTATCTAAAACATGGAATAGAGGTATGGGTATCCAAAGTTTTATCGAAGTCTTGCCAGATGAAGGTGTTGTCTTGTACAATGCGTTAACAACTCGTAAACACGATTTGGAAAGAATCAAGAAGACGTTTCCTAATTATAAATTTATCAAGGTTGATAAGCCATATTGGAGCACGGCTCATCTTCGTCATTATTTCTATACGAATGATTAAACTAAGACATATAGTATGTCGTTACAGTCTGTTATTGAAACAGATGATTGAATAACATCGTTACAGCATTTTTTTTTATGAAAGAAGTTATTTTAAATTTCCTCTCTGCTCTTGAGGGGTATCATCAAAGATTGAAAGAGATTCATTTCTCAACATTGAACAAGTCGGAACATTTGCTGGTTGACGATATGGACGGAGATGTTCTTGACTATCAGGACAGGATAGCGGAGGTATCTATGGGGTGCTTAAACACAAGGTTCGGAATAGGCGACCTCAAGACACTTGTGCCTTCTGCGAAGAACACGGCAGACCTTGTAAAGGAATTGCTTGGAGACATTGAGTCCTTAATTGCGAAACTGTCAGACAGCAAGAAATACAACGGAATTATCAATGTCCTTGACGATTTTACAGAGTCGGTTAACAAGTGGAATTATCTCCGTACCTTAAAATGATATGGTTAAGAAGGTAAGGCAAGGAATAATTCAATATGAACCGTCAGTATGCGAGGGCAATGTTGATTTCGCAAGCATTGACAGGTTTGGACTATCGCCTGAGAGATTGGGCGAGTACTGTCATGTGGTTATAGACGAGGAGATAGACGGTTCTCGCCACGGAAACAGGTATGTCCTGAAAAAGGGTGATATCAAGGATTTGGACGAGGATGTTGACCTGTCGTCATTCAAGGTTCAGCAATCTCTTGAACCAGAGATTTGGAAGAGTGACGGCGCAATGGACTCTGGCATCCGTATTCAACTTATGAAGATAGCGGACGATTTCATTAAAACCCTGAAAATGGACTGGGTTGAACCAGTGGATGTAGTGTTGACGGGTTCACTCGCGAACTACAACTGGTCAACGTACTCTGACTTTGACCTGCACATATTGATTGACTTTAATGATGTTGACGAGAGGACTGATTTCGTGAAGGACTATTTTGATGCGAAGAAGAAGGACTGGAACACCAAGCACGGTGACATCACAATACATGATTTCCCAGTCGAGATATACATCCAAGACACAAACGAGGAGCATACAGCGTCAGGCATATACTCTATTTGGAAAAACAAATGGTTGAAGAGACCAGAAGGCGACAGGTGGAAAAGTCTGAAGTTAGACAAACCGTTGATAGTCAATAAGTGCGAGAAATACATCAAGGCAATAGACAAACTTGTAAAGAGGGTAAAGCACGAGGACGACGACTATAAGTTGAGGAAATATGAGGATGCTGCTGACAAGATACTTGATAAGTTGAAAAACGGACGCAGGGAAGGTTTGATACGTTCTGGAGAGATGTCTCCTTACAATATAATATTCAAGGCGATGAGGCGTTTCGGGTACATAGAGAAACTCATCAACCTCAAAAACGACATATATAACAAGGTGAACTCGATTCAGCAGTGATTTTTTTTACTGGTCGTTAACTATTTATCATATAACATTTTGAAAATAACACATATAATCATATGGCAAAATACGATGAACAATTGTCGCGTATGGAGTATTTGATGAACTACAATAATTCACTTAATGAGAGTAAGTCAAATAACGGCATAGAATACCACACAGAGGGTAGCGACGGTAAGGTTTACGGTATAATTCGTGAGAACAACAAATACTATATTAAGACAACCCAGAAGGGCAAGGAGAACCTGAAGGAGTCTTACGACTACATCAACGGTTACAACTACAGGAACGAAAACGGTTATAACTCGTACAACGAGGCAACCAAGCAACTTGAAATCAAACTGATGAACATCAACGAGGCGACTGGCATCCACAAGGACGTGTCTACCGTTGACTTCAACAGGGGAGAGAAGGTTCTCGCTAACCTCACAGAGGAGGCACGCAAGGAAATCGACCGTGTCAACCAGATTATGGAGAATATGGGCATTAAGTCAAACATTGGCGACCATGGCAATCCAGAAGGCAAGGGCACATCAACAGGTGCTAACACCAAAGAGAACAATAAACCATTCGATACTGCCGCTGACAATGTTCAACCAGAGAAGGATATTACAGCGAAGGCGACAGACCCAAAGAAGGTCGGTGATTTCAAGACCGTCTCTAACGCAGAAAATCAACTCCAGAACGCAGACAAGATGGCACGTGGAAACCGTGGCGACGAGGAGTATGAGATAGTAGATGACGACCTTGACGGTGAAAGTGTGGCAACACAGCGACCAAAGGGCGCAAAAGCAGTCAAGATGAACGAGAGCGAACAAGAACTTGACGACGATATGCTTGATGAGTTTGAAATGGACGATGACGAGGATGTTTGCGAAGAAGGAAAGCATTGTTCACTTGAGGAAGATGAGGATATTGACCTTGAGATTTCAGACGACAGTATGTTGAGCGAAGATGACATTATCTCTGGCGACAATCCAGTCCTCACTGGAAAGAACGGTCCTATCAAACCAAAGAAGCAAGTGCTCACTTGGGACAAGATGAACGAGGGTAGGATTAATGAGATTACAGATATGGTCTGTGAAAGTATTCTTGGCAGTAAGAGGAAACCAGTAAAGGAGTCACTCCAAGACAAGATTACAAGGATGGTCAAGGAAGAGGTAACACGACTTGACGCATGGGGAAAACACCCTAAATACGGAAAGGAACCTATGACCGTGCCACAGAATAAGGAGAAAATAGTCAATCCTGGAGACCGTGATTTCAACGACGTCTCTGCAAAAGGCAATGAAAGGTACGGAAAGCGCATTGGCAGCAGCGCTCCATTCGTTAACGATGTTGAAGTACTTACTGACGCCGTTGTTCAAATGGTAAAGGAAAACTTAAAAAAAAAAATCCAAGAAGGTAGGAAGGTATTAAAGGTAGGTTCGTCTCAACCGCAGCAGATGCCTCCTATGATGCCAGACCAGGGTTTCCAACAGGAACCGATGCCACCTATGGACGGCGGACAGGAAGGTCAGATGCCTCCATATGACGAAGGTGGAGAAAACGGTTTCCCACCAGAACAGGATGGTGATTTCGGTGGAGGGTTTGACGCGGGTGTCGAAGCAGACGAGGACGAGGACCCAAAGAGGTTCATTCAGCAGTTGACAGGTAAACTGTCGCAGTCTCTTAACACATACGAGGACAAGGACGATGAAGGTCTTTACAAGTATGTTGGAAAGATGATAGTCAAGCAAGCGGCAAAGAACCTTGACAAGAAAGGACGAAAGGACCTAATCAAGGCGATTAATATGGCTGACAGCGACACTGATGACGGCGACGGTGAAGATGTTGATATGGATGCTCCAGACGATATGCCAGACGCACAGAATGACGGTGAGATGATGGAGTGTACTATCAAGAAATCGGATTTCAGCAAGGCATTGAAGGAAGAGTTCGGTATTAACGGAAACAGCGAGAGGACAGCACCTCTCAAGGGCAAGAAACGGAAGAATATCTTCAACGGCAAACCGTTTTAAAACAACATACATATCAAAACCAAAGGCACTCCAATTCAATTTGCGAGTGCTTTTTTTTGTAACTTTAAAACAAGCAAACTATTTATTGTAAATCAATTATTTCTTTATGAAAGTTAGAATGACAGAATCTCAACTCAAGCGAATAGTTAAGAAACTAACAGAGAATGAAACGCTGACTGTCAGCGCAGACATACATAACGGCGACATATCCACTGGTGTGAAGAACGCAAAAGCGGATATACAGCGGAACGGACTTGACCCTAACAAGACCAAGATTGAGGTTGACCCTAACGAGGTTAACGAAGGAAGAAGGTTCAAGAAATCTGAATTACAAGAGGCAAGAAAACGCAGACTCAACAAGAGGAAGTAACATATGCGAAGACTACTGGTTAACAGCAGACAGAGGGAGTTGATAAGGGAAAACGAGAATATGCAGCGATGCGTGAACAGTCTACCGTCGCACCTAACAGATTCGTTAAACCAAAACCAAACGCCGTTGTCAGGTGTCCTGTCGAAAGAGATGTTATTGAAACTGCTCTGTGACAGGGTGTGTGAGTTAGAGTCATGTTTTTCAGACAATATTCAGGATGTCAATGATGAACGCATATCAAAGAAACTCAGCAGGTTGCTGTCAGTGTGTAAGCGAAAGGAGAGTCCGTTAAAGGAGCAACTTGAGAAACTTTGCTACAACACAATAGTCTCGCTGTTCGAGTTGCCAGATGACGGTATTGACTACGAATATGAACTTGTTGACACTATAGACCATAATTTCCATATCAAACCAGACACACGGTTAAACAGTGGCATTGACGATGAAATCGCAAAGCGTCTAATTATCAACACACTTGTAATCGGTGGCGCTATGGTGATATACGAGAACGCAAAACAACTATACATCAATGACTTGTTCGATATGGACGAGGACTTGCCGCATCTTTACAGTAAGATAGTCAAGTTGAACGCGTATCTTATGCTGCGTCAACCACAGGACATAACTGATAAGGACAATAAGCAGATGGGGTACGAGAACGTGACGCTTGGAAATGACGAGTCAAATGTGAGCGTTGAGGTGAAAGGTGTGAATTTCCCTACACTGCTGACAGAGTCCTTGCATGCATTTCTTGAGATTATCGCGTCATACGGTTTGCCAGACGATAAAGGCGTTGTTGACAAGGTGCTTAACATTTGCGACACGACCGAGAATGAACCTTGGTATATGATGTTAGGTCCGTCGTTGTGGAATAGTGTGATAGGGCGTTTTGGAGACCTGTCGTCAACAGACCTTCCGTATGTCTTACGCGTTATATTTCAGCAATCTCCAGATAAATTCATTAACATTATAAATGAGTTCTTGAACGATGGAGACAATGTTGATGAACTCGTGCGTAAGATTACAGAACACGCAACCTACATCCGAGAGTATGATGATTTTGAGAACACATTGTCACGTGACGATGGAAAATCAATAATCAATGATTCGGAAAATTAAGAAAGGTAATGAACGAACAAGTTGTCAAAATATGTATTATCCACTACAACACACCACAGTTGTTGAACTACGTTCTAATGAGCGTTAAAAGGCATACGCCTAACAGTGAGATTTTTGTTTTTGACAACAGCGACAAATATCCGTTTCACAACACTTTTGAGAATGTAACGGTAATTGACAACACTAAAGGTCAGTATATCAATTGGCAGGATTTTCTCAATCGTTATCCAGACAGGTTGAAGTCTCCTGGTAAAATAAACGGGCACGGTAGCGCGAAACACGCCTATTCAATAGACAAATGTATGGAGTTGATAAATGATAATTTCATCCTACTTGACTCCGATGTGTTGTTGAAAAAAGACATTACACCATTATTTGACAACAAGTTTATCACGATAGGTGAGGTCTTCACACAACCGTACTCAAGCATACAACGCATTCTTCCGTTTATCAATTTCATAAATGTCAATGAATGTAAGAAACGTGGCATACATTATTTCAACGAGAATATGATGCACGGTCTTATGGTATCTCCATTGTCTGACAAGTACGATACTGGTGCATCGTTTTTCTATAAGGTGAAAGACTTGAACATAAAGCATATCAAATGCGATGAATATGTTGAGCATTATGGTGCTGGTAGTTGGATAAAGGATTTGCCTGAATGGAGAAAACACAACTACACTCTAGGTGAATGGTTGAGAGTCCATAGTGAATATTGGGACGGAAAGAAGGAGCGTATCGCTGTCTACACCTGCATAACTGATGGTTATGACAACCTTATTGAACCAGATAAACACTATGATTGTGTTGATTTCATCTGCTTCACTGACACTCCAGAGAAATTTACGAGTGACATTTGGGATATCAGACCATTACCAGACGGTTTAAGTGACTTGCCTAAAGTGAAACAACAACGTCACATGAAGATATTGCCGCATAGGTATCTTTCAGACTATGAAATATCAATCTGGATAGACGGTAGCATAAAAGTGACGGGAGATATTGTTGACTGGTCTGATAAAACACTGGACGATAAGCACTCGGTTTATATTCCGCAACATCCTACACGCTCATGTGTATATGCCGAAGGCGCGGTTTGCAAATCAATAGGAAAAGATGCGGCAGATGTCATTGACGCACAAATGGAGCGCTATAGGAAAGAATGTTATCCACAAAACAACGGACTGGTTCAGTCAAACATTATATTGCGTAGGCATAACGACATTGACTGTATGACATTAATGGAGTCGTGGTGGACTGAACTATATAATGGTTCACGGCGAGACCAGTTGTCGTTCAACTACACTCTATGGAAGACAGGAGTCAATGTTTTCACAGCACTTGACAAGTCCACCTGCAAGTCCGAATGGTTCAAGTGGAATCCGTACCACCACAACAAGCAGGAAAATGTTGTTAAACAAGAAACTAAACATAAACCGAAACACCCTGTAAAAATTTTCATACGGAAGAGACATTTTTGAAAAATCAACTATTTATAATATAAAACATTAGAAAAATATGGCACAAAAAATACGATTGACAGAATCTGAACTTAACGAAATCGTTGCACAGGTTCTCAAGGAGGAAATGGAAGAAGGTTTCATGGACAGGTTGAAATCTGGATATAACTCGTTTCTGGGTAAAGGAGCGAAAGAGAAAAACGGTGCTTTGAATTTGTCTGGTCGCTGGAATGCAGCAAAAACTGGATATAATGAACAAGGCAACATTGATAAGAACAATGAATGTTGGTCTTATATCAAAACCGTTATGCAGCAATATGGTTTGACTATGCAATCTTCAATTAAAGATTTGTATAATGCTACAAGGCAAGCGAATATGCGTGCTGGTGCTAATCGAAAAGAAGCACAAAATAACATTTACAACAAAGGGGCGCGTGATTGGAATGCACGAGTAAACCGTTTAAGCACTGGAGGTAATTCTGGTACTTTCCAAAACACAAGTGCATATCGTAATCCTACTGGTTATTAAATCTGAAAACACCCTAAAAACACAAACAAACAGCATCAAAAGTGCCGTTTGTTTTTTTTTGTTAAAAACGAGGATATATTGTAAACCATCCTAGTGCATCAATATGATATTTGAATAGAAATTTCAGACCCATTAAGAAGAATGGCATACCGTGGTCAAATATCCATTCTTTTTTATTGACTACCAAATACAGATGAATCATCTCATGAATTAATGTATCACGAATCAACTTGTCGTTCCAGTTATATACCGTACTGAATGAAATTGACAAATGTCCATTATTCGGTGTATTCAGTCGTGCAACTGGACAACTTGTACGATGTCTACGGAAATCAACCATAGGCAGTTGATTGTTGAAATAGCGTTCATTGTATTCAATGAACCTTTCCTTAATAATTCTCGTTGTAATCTCCATCCATTTACAATCGTTTAAAGATTCTACCTTTTGTTAGGTCATACGGACTCATCTCAACCATCACCTTGTCACCAGCGATAACCTTGATATAGTGCATACGCATCTTGCCAGACAGGTGGCAGATGATTTCCTCTCCGTTGAATAGTTCAACACGGAAGTTCGCGTTTGACAGTGCCTCAAGCACCGTGCCTTCTACTTGTATGTTTGCTGTTTTTGCCATAAAATGTGTTTACAGTGCAAATATATGCAATTTTTATTGAAATCACAAATATTTATGGAAAAGAAAGAATTTCATAGTCCTATTATGGGAAGAAGCACAATAACTGAGATTAAAAAAGGTCAGACTGGAACAGGTCTGCTTATTGAGCAAGACGGTTTCGTGTCTTTGGACACACATGAGAATAAATCATTATACGAGTCTATAAAACTTGACGAGGAGTCTGGAAACAGGAGACTCCCGAATCCTTTCATAGTATCCGCTGTTTTCCAGAAATATGGTCTTGAGAATGCAAACGGACGAGTGTATCCAGAAAGCATACTGAAACGCGAAGTTGAGAAATACAGACAGGCAATCAACGAGCGAAGGGCATACGGAGAGTGTTATACGCCAGACGCGGAATGCCTGACTGTGAAGGGGTGGATGCCAATTGTTGATGTCAAGCAGGGCGACAAGGTGCTGTCTCTCAACACCAAGACAAGGGAGATTGAGGTATCGGAGGTTGTACGCAAGATAGAGCGTAATGTTGACGAGGACCTGTACTACGTTAAAGGTAGCAGGATTGACGAACTCGTGACTAAAGGTCACAAGTATCCAATATACAAAAAGAACGGCAAGTTCTACGGACTTTTCGACACGGAGACTCTCGCTAACGGTGAACTTTCAAGACAGGCGACATCGTACATTCCAACAATGGAGCATAAACGCAGGGTGATACTCGGAAAGACAAAGTTCACAAAGAGAAGGTACAAGGGAAAGGTGATGTGCATCGAACTTGACACTAACCACACTTGGTATGTAAGGGTTAACCGAAAGGAGCACTGGACAGGAAACTGCAACCACCCAGACACATCGACAATTGACGTGTCGAGAATAGCGATGAACGTGGTTGAACTACACTGGGAGGGTCGCACGCTCGTAGGCAAGATGGAGATACCTATCACTGACGGTTTCAGGAATCTTGGTATCGTGTCAACTTGCGCTGACCAGGTGGCGCAGTGCCTTATTTCTGGACTTAAAATTGGCGTTTCGTCACGCGGACTAGGTTCTGTCAAGCAGGAGATGGGCAGACTTGTCGTTGGTGATGACTTCGAGTTGACTTGTTTTGACATAGTGTCTCAACCAAGCACCCCTAACGCGTGGCTGGATATGGACGAGAGAAACTTGAAACCTTATATAGAGTCAAAGGAGTCTGACGACTCTAAGATTATCAAGGAGGACAAGTTCTCAAAATTCAAGAACTGGTTGAACGTCTAATAGAAAATGTTCCGAATTTGGACAGCAGAAACAGTTTGTATTTTTTAAAACATTCTGCCACAATGTTAAAATGCGTAAAGTTGTAGTTACTTTTTGAAAACTATTTATAGTGGCGTTTTCAATGGACATTTTTTTAACAAACAGTAAAAATGAAGAATTTTAACCATAAACTAAACAGGATTATCAAAGAATCAATTGAAAAGGTTTTGAACGAGAGTGAAGACCAAAATGTTAATAACCCTGAATGGGTGGTTAACGAGGTGAATCTGTTCTTGTACAATACCGAAGAATTGAGACGTGGTTTAGAGAAATTGTCAAAGACATTGCGTAGACAATATTCAAAAGGTGTTTTTGACTTAGATGTTTTAGCAAACTCATATGTAATCAAAAACATTGCACGTCAAGCGTTTAAGTTAGCGGGCATACCTTCAAGGGCACATCAACCAGAGTTGAAGGAGGTTTGCCAAATCGCCGCTGAACGAATTCTTTCTTGGATAGAAGAGGACGTGGAGCGAGAATCAAGCAAACTTGACGAGTCCATTGACAGAGTTTTAAGAAAATTCAAAAGAGGAAAACACTAAAAATTCCTTGTTTCAGACTTGAAAAAGGTTACATTCATCTAAATTTCTAATAGTCAACGCATTTTTTGCAAAACATTGAATATTTATTAGTAAATGACTCAATCAGCAATATGAAGAAAAATAATAATACCGAAAAAGCAGTTCTTGACGCACAGAATATCAGTGAATCACTGAAGAAGGGAACTGAGAGCGTTTTTCAATCTCTGATTAACGATACACTCAACAAGTTAATCACAGAATCGGAGGATGATGACGCGGAAGAAGTCGAAGTAGAAGATACAGACGCTGAGAATGACACAAAGGACGAAGGCGGTGTTGAGAAAGAACCCAAGACGGGTGACGGTGAAGAAGCAGACGCTGACAATGAAGCGGATGATGCCGAAGAAGATGACACAGACCTTGACGACTTTGAGATTGGCGACGGCGTGTATGATGTTACAGATGCCGATGACGAGACCGCCCTTAAAGTTTACAACAAACTTAACGACGACGACGAGATTGTGGTCACTGACAACGGTGACGGGTCTTACGAGTTCGAGGGCGATGACGGACAGGAATATGTAATCGAACTTCCAGAAGATTTTGGAGATAATAGCACCGAGGATGTAGAGTTCGAAATCGAACCTGACGGTGATGATGACGCAGATGACAGTGTAGAGTTCGAGTTCGACCCTGACGAGGACGAAGATGACATTGACATCGAGTTCGACGACAATGACGGGGATGACGAGTTTGAAATCGACGATGATGACGACGACCTTGACATTGAACTTGTCGACGATGATGACGACGACCTTGACATTGAACTTGTCGACGATGATGACGATGACGCACTCAATGAGGAGAACCTCGGTTACACAGACTCTTACCAGCACGATGTTATGCCTGGTCTCAACAACGATGAACCAGCGAACCAAAGAGCGACATACTCTATGGACGGCGGCGCTCCAAAGGGCGCAAGCAAACCTTGGGCGGGCAAAGGAAACAGCAAACCTTTCAACGGAGAGTCTGACATCGAGGAGAACATCACAACATCCAAGGCAAGCGCGAGGAAGATGGTAAAGACCAATATCAATGGAAACGGTTATGAACCACAGGTGACAAAGGTCAACTCCGCTAACGGTCAATACATCAAAGAGTCAATCAAGAAACTCCAAAAGGAAAACAAACAATATAGGTTGGCAATCAACGGCATCAAGAAATCCCTCAAGGAGGCGGCGGTGCTTAATGTTTCACTTGGGCAGATTGTCAAACTCCTGTCAGAGAACAGCACAACCAAGGCAGAGAAGAAGTCAATCGTTGAAAGGTTCACTAACGTGAAGACTATCGCAGAGGGCAAGCAACTCTACAATTCAATCTCGCGTGAACTGAACGAGGCGAAGAAATCGCCTATCTCGATTGAGAAGACATTCTCGACCAAATCGTCCAAGGCACTCAACGAGACCACAATCTACAACAAGAGTACAGAGGACAACCCAGCGCTGGACCTGATGAACAGAATGAACAATCTGTACAAGTAACGGAATGAAACCGTTTTAAAAAATAGCAACACAATAATTTCAAAAATAAGAACAATCAATCATAAATTATGCAGACTAATTTTCTGACAAGCGCAAATGTGGGTAATATCGCCACCAATGCGCAAAATGAAGTTCGCAAGACAATCAACGACCGCTGGGAACGTCTCGGTTTCACAGCAGGTCTCAACGGATATCTCAAGGAGAATATGGCAGTTCTCTTCGAAAACGAGGCAAACACCCTCCTCAAGGAGTCTACCACAGCACAGAACAGCGGTTCATTCGAAACCGTGGTGTTCCCTCTCGTGCGCCGTGTGTTCTCTCGCCTTCTCGCAAACGATATCGTTTCGGTACAGGCGATGAACATGCCTATCGGTAAACTCTTCTTCATCCTCCCTGTGACCTCACAGAGGAAATATGACAAAGAAAAGGGTATTTACTCTCACTACGGTCTTATGGGTTATGAACGTGAACAACGCAACCCAACTGGCACTACTCTGCCTGAAACCGTAAACCGTTACTACTTGCCAGATGAAGTGGTGAATGTTGACGCAAAAGGCAAAACTCCTGAAGTGGTTAAGTACCAAAAGCGTTCATTGTACGACCTCTTCTACAACGACGGTCTCTATGACCACTCAAAGGGTAAGGCACACATCCATACCGCTAAGGCAGCAGATGTAGAACCAGTTATATTCGGTGGTTATAACGACGGTGCAAACTTTACTGGTGCTACCGATTACGATATCCACCAAGACGGTTCTGCTCACAATCTGATTGTGGCACTTTCTGGTTTCTCAAGTTATAACGCTGGTAAGTTGACTGGTCCTGACGGTAACGAAATGGACACTGAAACCTTCCTTGCTTCATTGAAGGTTGTGGTTAACGCAAAAGACCAAGAAGGTACTAATAAAGCAATCGTATCTGATACCCCAGGTTCAAACTTTGCAAGTTTTGATTTTGATGAAAACATCCCATTCCGTTGTGTTACTCAAAAATACGGTTCTGGTTTGGTTGACTCAAAACAAATGGTTGACAAGAAGGGTAAGATTTACCTCGAACTTGACTTGACTAAACCTACAGTTAAGAGAGATGTGACTATGAGCGGTTATATCGGTATTGACCCAGCACTTAAACCAGCAGAATTAGTGAAGCGACTTGTATTCGCTTGGGCACAATACGACTCTTTGGAACTTGAAACCGAAATCGGTGAAGTTTCATTCCAGTTGACAGATGTTACCGTTTCAGTTGAGGAACGCAAACTCCGTGCTACCTGGTCTCCAGAACTCGCACAAGACGTTGCCGCATTCCACAACATCGACGCAGAGGCAGAACTTACCGCTATCCTTTCAGAGCAAATCGCTGCTGAAATCGACCGTGAAATCCTCCGCGACCTCCGTAAGGGCAGTCCTTGGCAACTCCGCTGGGACTACAACGGTTGGAGACGTATCCAAGGTTACTCTACCAACTACACCCAGAAGGATTGGAACCAGACCCTGATGACAACCTTCAACCAAATCAGTGCACAAATTCACAAGGCAACCCTTCGTGGTGGTGCTAACTGGATTGTGGTTTCTACCGAAATCAGCGCTGTCCTCAACGACCTCGAATACTTCCACGTGACTGACGCTAACGCAGAGGCAGTGTCTTACTCAATGGGTATCGAGAGGGTTGGTACACTCCAAGGTCGTTACCAAGTGTATGTTGACCCATACGCGCCTGCTGAAAGTGCTATCCTCGGTCACAAGGGTGATTCACTCCTCGACACTGGTTACATCTACGCACCTTATGTGCCACTGCAATTGACCCCAATACTGTACAATCCATTCAATATGGCACCAGTAAAGGCAATCATGACACGCTACGCTAAGAAGATGGTTAACAACCGCTACTACGGTGCTGTACGCGTAAACGGTCTCCAAACTTGGGATATCCAAGAACTCCGATAAATAGTAGACATAGTTAGTTTACTAAACTAAAGATGGACTCACTACGGTGGGTCCATCGTTTTTTTTACATTATGCCGTTATGAATTGTGAAAAAGAAAACCACTCCATTTTGGAGTGGTTGTTTGATTAATTGTTAATCATGTTAGGGAACAACTCGTACATCGTTACCTCTCATTACCTTCTTACTTTTTTTATAATCCTTCTCCTTGTGAGATTATTCTTTGTAGGTTTGTTCTTCTGTGACTCCTTTTGCTTTATTTTTGCGACTTGTTTACCGCATCCACATCCCATAACGAATATATGATTTTATTTTGATATTATTTTTCTAATTGAACAACCACATATATGATTTGTACACATTCGCCTTCGCGTTTGTCTGCCTGTCATTTGCCAGGAGTATGCCAAGGTGCTTAGGTTTATCTTCACTTTGTGGTACTTGTCTCTGTATTCTGCTGTTGATTGATATCATCGCACGTAGCATTGCCGTGTCCTTCTCCTTCGCCTCTATCTGCTTGTTTATTGAGTATGTCACCACAAATAGAGTCATAGCGAGGCAGGTCAATGTATCGTCGTGACATCCGTCCTTGTGGTCCATTCTTCCGTTTTTGAATATCCATGTGTCAAGTTCGTTGATTACACGTTGAGAGCGAATCTTGAACTGGTTCGTCTGAACGAGGGTAGCAAAATGTGAAAGCATCTGGAATCGCACAGATGAACTATGGAAACCAGGAAGACCGTCCTTAGTAACTTTCATCGAACTCGCGTCGATACTCTCTGTGAATTTCTTGAGCGAAGGGTCGTCGTAATACAGGTTGGGGTATTTCAACGACATCAATGTAAGCAAAGTCGCAGAACCGTATCCGCCGATATCCTCGACAACGATAAACGCTGTATTGTAGAGCATACCGTAATTGTACGCTATCTCTCCAATAGTGTCTCCGTACAGTTTCCCGCTGTACTCAAGCACCTGCTCAATACACGGTTTTCCGTCATCGTCTACACCGTCAAGGTCGATAATCTCAAGCGCTGTAGCGTCGTCGCTGTCGCCTCGCGAGTTATCAATGCCCATTATGTACCTGTGCCCCTCATACGGAGGTTTCCAGACCCACGTCTCTGGAAGTACTGGGTCTTTAAGTTCAGGGTCTGGTTCCCTTACGTTCAGGTTCAACTGCATAGCGACATATTTTGGGTCAACCACATTCGAGTCAGAACCAAGGAATGACACATCAAGTTCTTGTGCAATCCTCTGTGCGTTGTTGTTAAAACCGTGGCACATATTGACATACCAAGGGGACTTTGGTAAATAACCCATCTGTATCATCTCGTTCCAGTGGTCATTGTCGTACTTGATATTGCCTTGACTGTCTATTGTCTTCTCCTTGATAATCTTAGTGTCGCCGTTCTCCTCTGTCTTGACCCATTCAAGGTTCTTGTTGTACCTTGGGTCCTGGTACCATTTCAACTCAAGGCATACAAAGTTGTTCCTTCCCTCTTTCGCTTGTCTACAAGTCTCGTAATACAACTGGTCCTTGCCATTAGGGGTTGAAATCATAATAACGTGCCCGCCAGTCGAGATAGTAGGGAGCGCTGAAGCGTATACGTCCTTTCCGTTATCGATAAACGCCGCTTCGTCAAATATCAACCAAGTCACACCGCCCACACCACGGGATGCGTCTGGGCCAGAAGACCTTGCGACAATCTTGCAACCGTTCTTAAGTACAACCTCCTTTGAGTTGCATACATTGAATATGTCCTTCCTGCTCGGCAGTTTTAACGGGTCCTCTCCTTCTGGAACATATTCACTGCCCCACATCCACAACGGGAACTGTAGAAGGAAATCCCTGATTTTGGTAAGCATCTGCTGTGCGAGTTCAAGAGTGTTTCCAATCGCCAAGACCGTCTGTGGGGAGTCTGGGTCCGCAAGGCACATCTCGCAAGAGATAAAACCAGCGCAAGTTGTTGTGATACCTGCCTGTCGTGGTTTAGAGAACACCATGTTTACGGCGGTTCCCAGAGTCTTGCACATCTCCTGCTGTCTTGGGAACAATTGGAATGGCACCTCGCGTCTTTGCGTGGCGTCATATGTTTTCAGGTAGTGAGTAATCATATAGATTCTCGACGTGTCCTGATAGCATTTCGCGTATTCTTCACTTAAATATTGTACATCTATCATATTAAATCGTGTTAAACGATAAATAGTGCTTTATCAGAAAATTGATGCTTTTTAATAAATATTTTTCAAAAACTATTTATTGTGAAGAAAGAATCATTTCATAATGAGTAGATTGACATATATCAAGGACCTCGTTAACGGTGCGTTAAATGAGGCATACAATTATAGATACAAAGGCGGATATCAACAAAGGAAACCACGGCAAGAGGTCACTGGAAATAAACCTATTTTCTGTACGAATGTGTATAAAACATTAACACGTAGTGTGAATGGGAAAACATTCAACAAGTATATGATTAAAATTTGTGGTGTTGAGAGGTCTGATATGATGTACATTGAAAAAAATAGGATTGCCAATTTGCATATGTCAGATAAACCTGACCCATCAGCGACATCTCGCTGGAAAAAAAACGGTCAAGCGGATATAATGCCGAGTGGACGTTACGCCCATTTTTTGAAAGCAGAGGTCTTTAACCCAGAAGATTGGGTTGATAGGTTTTACCCAAAGTTAATAGAATATCTGTCAACACGCAAAGCAACAAATGGTGAAGACTTGTATAACCCGTTGACCTTTGGTGAATGTAAACAACAAATCATCAGAAAGTACAGAGAAGCACTCAACGATGAGGAGTTTATACAATATGCCTATGGTGATGAGACTGTTGAATTTAACGATATGCGCATTAGCGAGTTTGAGGCAAAGATTCGCGAGGCATTACAAAATGGCAATTGGGCAGAGGCAATTTCGACTTATAGAATTGACTTGAAAACTCGTTTGTTCGGAAACCAATTGACAGAAAAAAACAAGCGCTCAATCTATTCTCAGGCAAGAAAAAGAGGTCTTACTGAAACAAGTCCTAACTGGCCTACTTTTGTCAGGTCTCGTAAAACTTGGGAAAGTCTTGGTTTTAAAGTTAAAGATAACGCAATTCCGTATTTCATCAGTTCTTTTGTTGACATAGGTCAAAGTCCAGAAGTAGGGTTCGCGAAAATGGGTTTGAGCAAACACGAGATAGAGCAAGCGTCTCAGCAGATGCGGGATGTTGCACAAATGACAGGTGTAGGTCGTGGTATACCAGGACCTGCATATGATATTAGCGATGTGAAAGATGTAACCAATGGCGGTCGATGGATGAAAGAAGCGGGTCTTGCCAATAACCTTGAGGGTATATTGAATGACGCTGCTATTGAGTTTGAAAGGAATATGAATAAAGAACAAGATAGCGAGTTCAACAAAAGGCGTGCAGAAGAGTTAAGGAAAATTGAGACTACAGAAGGAAAGGCGGAAGTATTTAACGACTTGTTGGGAGACTATGTTGAAATTAACAACGACAGACACAACCTTGGCATTGAACTCAAGAATTCTGGCCAAAACTCTATTCAAACATATCTGAACAACCTGTATGATTATGCCAAAGAAATGATTCAGAATAAAGGTTGGGATGCAGCGGGTGAAATTGACTCGTATGCTTATATTTTCCGTTCTATCGTTGCAAGTCAAACAATCGGTGTTGAGAACGCGCCTAAAATCACACAGAACAATGTTGATAAGTATCTTAGTGATGTAATCGGAGAAGCACACCGTTTGTTGAAATTTATGGCACGCACTGCTTATAAGGAGTTCAGGGAGTATCAGGACTCTCTTGCCACTCAAAGTCAAGAGGCAAATGGTACACAGCAAGCGGTTAATGAGTCGGTTGAAGAGTCATTCACACCAGACAATTTCAACACATTTAATGATAAGATATCAAAAATCATCAATGCGAATGCTGATTTCAACGGCATAAACAGGGATGCTATAGGTCGTTTCTCTGGACGTGGAGTGACTTATCTTTATCACGCGACAAGCAGTGCTGGCAAAACTGGTATCACAACGAACGGGGCAAGTAGAGTTATGACTGGTTCAAACTCAAATTTCTACGGCCCTGGCGTATATACCAATTGGGATTTAGGGGACGCAATCGGTGGTACAAGCATCTATGGTGGTTATATAGTTAAATTTGTCTTGAAGGACGGTTTCAAGGATTTCTTGATTTTTGATAAAGACTTCAACCAAAGGCACGGTACTGGTGAGTCAATCAAGGACCAGTTAAAGCGTATCGCTCCAGAGATTCTTGACTATATGCAGAAGAATTTCGACAGGAGAACCTATAATTATGTTATCCACTGGAGCGGTGACTCCATGCGCGCTCCTGGTGGTGTACGTGGAAATGACAGAGGTTTCCGCAGCGCTGGACAGGTAAGGGCGTTTCTTGGTACACCAGTAAATTACCGTCAAAAGGGTGACTGCTATGTTCCAGACAGTATGCTTAAAGCATCAAATATACGAGGTTATATATTCCGTGGTTCAGGAGACGGTCGTGTAGTAGTGGTTAGAAACTTTACTGATGTGATGCCAGTCGCGTGGACTACAGCAACAGACGCTGAAGCGTATTTCAACGGAGACAGAAAGAGAAATATCTGGAGACAGATAAATCAGAAGTCATTTGAGAAACTCAACCAGAAGCACGATGCATACGAGGAATACTCGTCCAAATACCCGAATATTGACAAGAGGGAATCTAACAGTGCTGGTTTTGTGCGCGTACCGAAAGGTGGTAAATATAATTTTATCGACCCAGACACGCATAAAGAGATTTTCCCGTTTGACTTTGACAATGCGACAAACTTCAGTCCTACCTCTCGTGAGGCGACCGTTGAGATACTTGGTGACGAATACACACTCTATTCTAATATGGATAAAGTCATCACTGTTGAAAAGGATGAGATGGACGCTCCAACTATGTCTCTTGGAGAATTTATCGACCTTATCCAGTCGCAGACACAGGGTGGTGTTGAAAAACAGTTGAGCGACCAGTCGAAACTCGTGTCAGAACAATTCCACAATATGCTTGAGAGAATGGACAATTACCAAATTCTTTGATTTGTATGAAAGTAACGAAAGAGATAGAATCGCTGTTCAAGAAATGCAGGAGCGCGCTTGGTGCCCCTCTTATGGAGGTCGAGTTGCTTGACGAGCAATTGTGCGACCTTCTTGAACTGTCAATAGAGGATTACGCCGAGAAGGTGCAGAACTGGATGATTGAGAACCAGTGGGCGACATTATACGGAAAGGATGTGTCTAACACCGATATGGCATATGCCCTTTCCGTTAGGACTCTTGACATCTCGAAAGACTTCAGTTACTGGTTCTCAAAGGATGCTGGTTTACAGCAACGAGGTCCTTGGGAGTTAAAGAAGGACTACTTTACCGTTGAAGAGGGCAAACAGAGTTATTTAATCCCCGCTGGACGCGAGATAAACAACGTGATGTATTGCAACCCGTCAACTTCACAGGCGGCGTTATACGCCAATTATGGAGGTCTTGACACTTTGGGTTTCGCTGGCGGATACGGGCAGGCGGGTGGAGGTTCGTATGGACCTATAGGTGGTTTCTATATCGCACAGTCCTGTGACATAGCGTATATGGCGACAGACCTTGCGTACAAGAACAGACTACTGCGTGGCGACCTCACCTACAAGGTTACAGCGGGTCCAGACGGTACACATATAATCCATCTTTACTCTACACCTGGTTCAAAGTTGACATTCGGTGCCACAATGAACACTATGGGCAGTTTGAGTCTTGTTGGCACAGAGGTTTGGTACACGTATTATGATGTCACACCAGACAATGTTGACGAATGCAGAAGACAGAACCCTAATGTCATATTGACACCAGACCAAGTGCCTCTTGAGAACATTGACTACGCATTCCTTAACCCCCCAACAAAGGTAATCATCCGTAAGATATTCATCGCGAAGGCGAAACAGACACTCGCGTTAATCCGAGGAAAGTTCTCTGGAAAGATTAGCATTATGGACGCAGAGGCGGTTTTGGACTACCAGATGCTTGCGTCTCAAGGTGCCGAGGAATACAAGGACGCTATGGACCAACTTGACAAGAGACTTGAGAGGATGAACCCATACAAACTACTGGAGCAACAGGCGAACCTAGTTGACAGTATGGAAAAGATATTGAGAGGTAAACCATTGAAAATGATAACAGTGTGATGAAATATTTACTTGGTTTAATATTGGTTTTCTTGATGACATCTTGTGATGTTGTCTACACGGAACCGCAACCGTATATACCAGTTGTCGTGACGCACAGATACTATTACACGAATCCATATCCACAGGCGTACTACTACAATGTACGCCCATATCCACGTTATCACAGACCTACACCACCGCCTCCTCCACAAGGTTACAGAAGGCCACATAGGCGTTGAGTTAGTTGTTTTTTGATAGAGCAACAATACTATTATGTAGGTTAATAAATTTTTTTAACTTTAAAAAATGGCAAAAAAGAATATATTTCAAAGACTTTCTGACATTGTCATAGGTGTAGGCAACGGCATACAGTCAAATATGCAACCAGAGGTACCTGTGTACGAGTTTCAAAAACGAGGAAACGCTCCAATATACACATTTGACTCTAAAGAGGAGAGAGACAGGAAACTGCTTCAATTGAGGCAGGATAAACTTCTCGCCCATCAATGGAAGAAAGCGTCGTATGACAGCACATCGTTGAAAATGCTGAGCGGCAATCAGGTGAAGGTGATGTATAGGGATGCTGACCTTATGGATGCTTTTCCTGAGATAGGTGCCGCTCTTGACATATACGCAGAGGAGTCATGCACGAGAAACACCAAGGGAGAGATGCTTGTAATCAGGTCAAAATCTGAGCGAATAAAGTCCGTGTTGGAGGACTTGTTCATCAACCGCCTTGACATTCCAATCACTTTGCCTATGATTGCCAGAAACACATACAAGTACGGCAATGAGTTTATGCTGCTCAATATTGATACGGAGAATGGCATAACAGGATGGCGAGAATTGCCAGTCCACGAAATACAGCGTATCGAGAACGGTTGTGGAAACGGATATGGTGGCGGAGGTGCTTACTCTACATCTCAAATCTACAACCTCAAACCAGACGAGGTGAAATTCATCTGGGAAGGTCACGGAGAGAGTATGCCATACAAGAACTGGCAGGTGGCGCACTTCAGAATCATCAAGGACTCGTTATTCCTGCCTTATGGCATGAGTTTCCTTAACAAGGTTAGAAGGCACTGGCGTATGCTCTCTATGATGGAGGACGCTATGCTCCTGTACCGTCTTGAGAGAAGCATTGAACGCCGTATATATAAAGTAAATGTAGGTTTGATTGACGACGCTGACGTGCCTGGTTATTTGCAGGATTTCATGAACAATGTAAAGCGTGCACCAATCATTGACCCGCAGACTGGTCAGATTGACTTGAGGAAGAATTTCCTTGATGTGAGCGCTGATTATGTAATCCCTGTCAGAAACGGTCAAGACCCTACTGACATCTCAACATTGCAGAGTGCACAGAATCAGACATCAATGGATGATATTGAGTACATGAGAGACAAGATTATGGCAGGCCTTATGGTGCCTAAGTCATATCTGAATTTCCAAGAGGCGGAAGGTAAAGGTCAGAACATGTCATTGATGGACATAAGATTCAACAGGCGTATCAACAGCGGTCAACAGTCAATCCTTATGGAGTTAAATAAGATTGCCATAATACACCTTTACCTGCTTGGTTTCGAGGACGACTTGACAAATTTCTCTCTTGCATTGAACAACCCTTCTAACCAGGTTGAGTTGTTTGAACTGGAGAATCTACAGAAACGAATCAATATCGCGTCAAGCGCACTTGCCGAACAAGGCGGTGGTATACCTTTAATGTCATGGCACCAAGTGCAGAAGGAGATTATGGGCAAGACGGACAGTGAGATACGCGATATACTGAATGAAATTAGACTTGAGACGGCACTTGCCAATGAAATTCAGATGACCACACAAATCATCAAGAAGACTGGATTGTTTGACAAGGTTGACAGGATTTACGGAGAACTCGGCGCTGACTACAGTCAAGAAGGCGATGGAGGTCCAGAAGGCGGAGGTCCTGGTGGACCTGGAGGCGGTCCGATGTTAGGCGGAATGGACGCTGGTTTCGGTGATGACTTGGGCGACCTCGGTGAACCAGGCGCAAGCGATGAGGGCAGTATGCCTGGTGATATGGAGTCTGCCCCTATTGATGATGAAAGTATGCCAGACAATCTTATGGAGTTTAAGAACGCCAGCAAGATGCAGTTCTATAACGCGTATATGAAGAAACTCTCTGACAATATACTGAAAGAGGATATAAACTCGTCAATGATAATTTCAAACGACAAGTTGAATAAGAATATCAACAAGGTATTATCTGACATTGACAATTCGTAATATCTGCCTTTTTCAGATATTTATTGTAAATGATTTTTAATTGGAATGAGTAGTAAAAACAATATAAGTGAACTTGAGAGAATCAGGGAGGCATTCAACTCGGTTGTTGACAAGGAACAGGAGTTGAACAGGATTTCTTCTCTCAAGGAATCGGTAGAAGAACTGTCGATTCCAGAGTTGAAACAGGTCTATGAGAGTATAAGCGATAAACTGTATGCCACGGACGGCGGTAAGAAACTTCTGTCCAAATACATCAAACTCGTTACAGAGAACAAGACAATGCAGACAGAATACGTCATTGTCAATGGCATATACTCCCCTATGGACGTAATGGACACACCTATGTATATCGCTGAACTTTTTGACATGCACGGGAAGCGTGACAAGGAGTACAAAGCGAAAAAGGGTCAAGTGGTTGACCTATTGAAAGAGTGCATTGATACAGTCAATATGAGTTCATATGACTTGGAGAATATCATCAACGAGTCAAAGAACGATGTGAACAGTAGTATTGAGTATCTGCTATCGGTAAAAAGGACAGCGTCAAATGTCAATGACAGGGTCAAGAGTATAAAACTCCTTGAGGGCAAGGTGAACGACGCTAACATTGTCAACGAAAGCATTGTTGACAACAGGAAGGCATCAGAACTCGTCAACGACCTGTCAAACATCACAGATGGTCTTGAGGAGTGGCAGAAAAGGGTTGTCAACGACATATCGAAATACATCCTTGAGAACAAGACAAAGGAAGACCTTTTCAACGACTACAAGGAAGAATGTATCAACACAATCAATGAGTCGATAAACAACACAGAAGACGGCAATTTCGAGACGGTATCACAACTGAAAGGTATGGTGTCTCAATTGTCAGAAAAGAAATACAACAAGGAAACAGTCAATGAAGACCTGTTTATGCTATCAGAATTAAGACAAACACTCATATAGAATGAATATCAAAGCGACACGTGAAGAGATAAACGAATGCCTTACAAGGGCAATTGAAAGAGTACTTAGGGAGAACATCGAACTCGTAGGCACAGATGATGAGACCGATGACGACATTGAATTACCAGAAGAGAAACCAGATGACAACGCTGATGTTGTGGTAGATGACGACTACAGTTATCACGATGAGAATTTCGGTACCGCTAATCCAGATGACGATGACACCGCTAACAGTGAACTCGGCGATGATGAGGATGAGGAGGACAGTTATCTTAATGGCGAAAAACCAATCGAAGATAATTTGGACGATGTTGACACCGTTGACTTTGTCACAGATATCGACCCTTCAGAGACAGACCTTATCGCTAAACTTGAGGATATGTTCGGACCTTCGACAAAAGACGTACATACAGGAACTGTGATGTTCACCATACCAGCGGACAAGAGCGAGGAATTCAAGGACGCTTGCAATGACAATGACGTTGAAATAACCGATTCTGTGCTTCAGGAGTCTGTTATGCCTTGCGAAGCGTTTAAGGTATCGACTAACGGCAAGGTTTACTGGTTGCGTGAAAGCAAGGCAGTTGAAAATGTTGACACATACAAGTTCCGTGTAGACGAGGGGTACAGGAGGCAATGCTGGAACAACTACAAGAACGGTAAATACGTGATGTAAAAACCGTTTCGGTTTTAAAACACACAAAGGCAAGGCATGGTTTAACTGTGCTTTGTCTTTTTTAACATTTTTTTGTAACTTTAAACAGTTAAAAAAACAATTTATGGGTGCACCTATTAACGCAGAGAAAAAATTACAAAATCCACTTTATAGATTGACATTAGGCACAACAAACAACATCAACCCTCTTGTTGTGTACATTGACGGAAAGACATGTATTTCGCCTAAAGAGGAGATGGATGACTACAATGTCGTGATACGGGCGATGAGGCACGACTTCAGTCAAACTATACGAGAGGTATTGAAAACATCAAATATGTTTGTGGATAAATATATTCTTGATTTCAATGTGGCGGCAAGCGGTATCGCTGTAGGTAAAAAGACTTACCTATCTTTCCAACTGCTCTTGAAACAGAAAGGAGAGGTATTACCACTTGTAGATTTGAAGGATATAATCCAAGATACGTTACAAGAGATGCTTGACGGTTTGTCAAACTCAATCATAAATCATTCGTTCTCAATGGCGAAAACCAAAAAATGAAAACGAAACTATTTATTGAAAATAGCGGTAATGGCACAATATTTCTACATCCGTAAAAACAGTACATTGAACCCGTTGCGAATGGAACTCGTCAACGACGGAAAGTACGACTTTATGAGGACGGACTTTTTCAACAACGCGATTCAAAACGCTGACGTTACTTTTTCAATGTATGACGAGAACGGCAAACTTGTCGTATCAAAGTCTCCATGCGACATTGTAACCATAAGCGAGTCGTGCGAGGAAAAATATGTGATAGAATATAAATGGAAACCTCGTGATGTTAAGCGATGCGGTGAATTCACTGGAAAGTTCAACATCAAGTTCAAGGGGGATATATACGAGGATGGCGTAGAGTACTACGACGGAAACCTTATAATGCCAATATACGAGGACTTGATTATATTCATCAAGGACTAATAGTTGACGATTCGTGAAGGTATATTACGGTGAAGCGCCTCGTTGTAAAGATACATGTTATCCTTGATGCCGTCGTTGAAATAGATAATAGCGTCAGTGTTAGATAACAGTTCATCATTACGCATTTTGAGCGCGTTGTTCTTGTATTTTCGCCACTTTGTCGCATAAAACTGCGTGTCAATTTTATATTTCTGTGCAAAGTGTGTGACATATTCGTCACCAGTGGTGAGAATGATGATACCGTCTTTTACTTTATTCCTGAGGTAGTGGATACACTTCTCCTTGAACATCTCATAGTTCATAGTGTTCTCTCCTCCGATAATCGCAATTCTAAACATAGTTTGATGAGTTTGGTTATTAAATCACTGCAAAGGTAAAAATAAATAATGACATTACCAAAAATAAGACCCTTTTTTTATCTTGATTTTTAACGATGATTACACATACCTTTATAGACAAATGCAACACCATACACCACGCTTCTCATGAGAATTATGGTCGTAACCCTGTCGCTGAACTTAACTACGGTAATGACATCAGTAGGTTTCTTCTGCATTTTGACATCTCAAAACTGAAGACACTCGTGTCGGACGGTACATATCCGATAAGAGAGTCTCTTCGTCATGTGATAAAGATGACAAACTGCGGTTCTGTAGGCAAAAGCACTTTTGACAATATGATGGTAGGAGTTGACGCTACATCTAAGAAAAGGGCGGTGTCGTTCAAGGTAATCGCTTTGAAAGTGCCTATGGAATGGCACGATGGCGTAGGTTTTGACGGCACTAACGAGTACTGGGTCACTGGAGAGGCGTCCGTGTCATACTCTGCCTCAAACTGGTTTAACGCCACGACATCAACAGAATGGGAACACAAGGGCGTCTATACGACCAAGTTCATTGAGGATGAGTACGAAAAGTTCATGAACAACGAGGACAGTGCTGTTGTTGGTGAACAGACATTTGAATACGGTAACGAGAACCTGTCAATTGATATTACTGGATATGTAAACAAGTTGATTGACGGTGACGAGGTGAACAATGGCGTTTGCATTATGTTCGCTCCAGAGAATGAGGAGATTAACATAACACCAACACAGTATGTTGGTTTCTTTACAAATCACACAAATACATGTTTCAAACCATATCTTGAGACAAGATACAATGAGGAAATAAGCGATGACAGGACAAGGTTTTATCTCAACAAGGAGAACCGTCTTTATCTTTATTGCAATATAGGCGGTGAATTGTATTCTCTGGATGAATTACCTGTATGCACAATTGACGGCATTCAATATCCAGTGGTACACCAGTCTAAAGGCGTGTATTACGCATCTGTTAAACTTGACAAGAGTAAATATGAACCAGATATGATATTGATGGACGTATGGTCAAACATAAAATTGAATGGAGACTATATAGAAGACGTTGAACTTGACTTTGTTACAAAATCAGACAAGATGTATTTCAACATAGGAGACACGGTGCATAAACCGCACTCTCTTAGCGTATCACTCTCTGGTATCAACGACAACGAGAAAATTTTCAGGACAGACAGAAGAATGGTCAAGGTCCAGTTCACGGTTCCGTACACCAAAGACTATTCAGACGAGGTGTCTGATGCGAGATACCGTATAATGGTAAAGGACGGAAACAGGTATGTGGAAGTTATCCCGTGGGATTCAATAGCGCTCATTGCTGGTATGAACCATTTCTTCATCAATACGGATGAACTATCTCCAGAGAGGTATTATGTTGATATCGAGTTTGGTTTCAACAACGAGAAGCGACTTTTCAAGAACGAACTTGAGTTCACAGTCATAAGCGATACGACGGAGTTGAAGAAATAAATATAAAATGAAAGGCACAAGGTTAAATCCAAGTGCCTTTCTTCGTTCCATACTCTTAATTAATCCTCACATTCTTGCTCAACATCTTTGATAATGGATAGTTGTTCATTGACTTGTATGAGTCGTTCGGTACTGGTGTCTGCCCTGCTCCTACCCATTTGTGTGTATGCGAGTTGAACGCATCTCTGAATAGGTTTAGGAATTTCACGAGTTCATCACCATACGGCAGTGTATGGCACTCGTCGATTATTTTCTGGAATTTCTTGTCATTGATAAGCGATGAGTCATCTGTCTTGTCAATTGGTTCAATCACAGGGGATATTGACTTCGGACTAATCAGGTTAATCTGGTCAGCGACAATATTCACTGTGCTGTTTCCGTTGTCAGATGTGGTGTCCGTACCGAGAGGCGACGGTTGAAACTTGACCTGTATGTACGCTGGGTTTGTCTGGTTGAACCGCGCTGGATTATTGTTGCTCCTGTCAACCCTTACACCGCACCGTATGTCAATCTCGCTGCTGTTAGCACCCTGCTCCTTGTTCTCGCGAAGGACAATCTCGCTGTTACGTCTTCCAACAATCGCCACATCGTCATTGTTAGGGTATGAACCTATCGACTCGGCGTCTGTCATCACAGAGCGTGACGGTTGTCCTACACCGCCTCTCAAAAGGACGGATGAATGTTCTGCGTAGTCCTTATCGAGATACTGCGGTTGTGATATGAGCGGACCGATATAGTACCGTTGACTCTTCGCGTTCTTGTCGTCCGCCGTCAAGACAAACACCGCCTCCCCCTCTTTCGGTCTGACGTGCATCAGTTTCGGAAGAAGAGGGAAAGCGTATGGAAGGTCTTCATCGTTCTGTCTTGAGTCCTCGTATGCTATACGGACCTTTATCCTGCCTCCATAAGCGTCATCGTCAACACTTACTACTTTTCCTATTAATACACCCATTGTAATTCTTCTCTTTTTCTTTAGTTTGCTGACCCAGCGGCAGTGATTGCCACGTTGTTGAATCCGTGCACTGTCACAGCGCCACCTCCGTTTGCGCCAAACCCGATAATAGGAACTGCTCCATATGGCAATGATACCTGCACCTGCATATTGTCCTTAAGTTCAGTGAATATGTTGTCAACCATTATTTTCGTGTACTGGTTGAACATATTTGTAGAACCGTCCTCGTTAGGACCAGTAGGGAAACCGTTCTTTCCGAGTTCAGATACAATCTTCGCTGTAGTCAATATTGTTGATATTCCTGGTTTCTTGATTGAACTACAGAACAGTATCAATGACGGGAGCAGTGTGAAACCCTTACGGGCGGTCGCCATCGCCGAATCTATAACTTTGGTTATTTGACTTATGTTCATGATGTTGGTTCTGTTTGTTTTGGTATGATGTCTGCGTATGTCACATTGTCGATTACAGAGCGGTTTGACGCGCTTCCTCCAAAGTATTCTGCCCAGTTCATATACGCTCCAACACACTGTCGGTACGCAAGTTTCAATTGTGCGACATACTTCATCGCTTGCTCAAGGTTGAGTTTCTCTACGAATTTCTTAATCTTCGGTTGTAGAACTTTCATAAGAAAACCCAATAGGAGAGATACAATGATATTGCTTATCTGTGGGATAAGTGAGTTAAGCAGGTTGTTGATATTCTTCCTCATAAACTCAATCGGGTCCACCTTCTTGCTTGTGTCAGTGTCGCTGTCGTTGAAAATCTTGCAGTTGATGGCGTACAGCACCATCACTTTCGGGGAAAGGACTTGTAGAACGACATTCTTCACGACCTCGTGTAACAGTCTCGGTATACACGCCCAGTCGCTACCAAATCCCGCATATAACGTGTTTTGAGAGGTTATCTCCTCCTGTTGTGACATATTTACCGTAACATCCCTTAAAAGTCGCTCTATGACCGTCTTTTGCTCTTGTAGCGTACTTGCCTCGCCTATCCTGTTGAGTGATTTTATGATTTCGTCCTTTTCTGCGTATGAGAGTTTCCCATTCTCGTCCGCTATCTTGTACGAACCGTTATACCCTTTCCTCGCCTGTGTCAATAAATCATCGTATTCCCTGTTTGAGAAACTGTAGAAGTCGTCGCTTATCTCTGTCTCCTCCTTGCGTAGTATCTCGTCAGTGACTTTTCCTACGACACCAGCGACTACCTTGTCGTAAGTGCTGAAAGATGCTGTGGCGTTAGTTAATCCCCAATTGAGGACACTGTCAATTATATTAGTCACAAGTGTCTGTGTATCAAAGAACTTAAGACTAAATATATAATCATAATTAAACTCAAAAATTGTCTTGTTCAATTTAACTGTGGTATTCTCCGTGACATCCATTTTGAGTTCTTTATGTGACTTTAGTATGTTGTCTTTGGTGATGAGTTCCGCCTTTTGCGAATAGTCTGGGTCATCACTGCCTTTCTTCTTGTGTAATTTATATGTGCCTTCACCTCGCCACCAGTATGCCATTACTTCTGGCATGTAATCATAGTTGGTAATATATTCGTAGGCGAAATTATTGTCTTTAACCCTTGGGTCTGTCTCGTTCTCTTTGATGTTGAGTTTGAAACCAGTAGGGATGTTCTTGATTATCCTTTTCTGAAAATACTCCTCCTTGTTCAGATAAATCTTCAACATGTCAGACTCTGTCGTGTTATATACACGTTCCAGATATGTGCTGTCGAGTATTATCTTCTTCCTGAACTTGACATCTTGCTCTTTACCGTCAACTGTCGGTATGTTATGAAGGTTAACCGTCAATTTCTGGTTTTCGGTCGCCCCAGAACTTGTGTCGTAGTCAAGTTTGAAGAACTCTTCCTTGACATCGTCGTATTTGTCATCTTCATTGTTTGTCTTATTGTACAGGTTGTTTCTGTTGTCCCATTTAGCGTCTTTCTTGTTGATTACATACCAAAGGTACGCATTGAAATCACGTGATTTCCATACGGTTGTCTGGTCATATCCGCTAACTTGGTAATAGTGCATCTGGACAGTATTGTAGTCACAGTTCTCGGCGTTTGACATATCAAACACCTTTTTGGTCTTTCCTTTTTTATCAGTGTATGTGTACCAGATTGAATCCCTGTACTTTTTCTCGATGATGTTTGGAAAGCACTTGACAATCGCCTCGTTATCCTTGATTTTTTCGTATGGTTTGATTGTCTGCCCGTCTTTCAACTCCTTATACTCTCGTATGTCGTTGACCGTCTTGACCATTTGCTTGGTTTCGATTGTGTCAAAATAAAAGTTCTTCCCGTCCATTGACACAGGACAGTTTGCCAACAACCCGTAGACATCCAGAATGTTCAGCGGAATCTCTACACCGTCTCCGAATTTCACCGTATCCTTAAACATGTAGTTAGGGATAAGCGGTGTCGCTGAACAGGTAAACAACCCTTGCATAGTGGCATATAGTGTCGCCTTTATAGCGAGTTCAATACTGTCAATCATACCGTTTGTCGCATTGCCACTGATTTTGTCTATCTTTTTCGTCTGACCACACAACCACTCGGAAATCTCAGCGATAATCTCCTCTTTAGTTACACCTAACTCTTTGAGGATAGTCGTTATGAACTCTATACTGCCACCCTCTCCGTCAAGCATACTGGCGATAGTGCCTATCTCGTCATACTTTTCAACAACAGCGGTTACGCCGAAAAGCGGGTGCAAA
>OQWE01000040.1_pt1 | contig 38223 bp, 55 predicted proteins | sample 1691591 | NCBI WGS metagenome assembly OQWE01 (sample SAMN03418265, study PRJEB22391) | human gut metagenome | biome: human-gut; feature: organic feature; material: feces | host: Homo sapiens | place: Tanzania | collected 2013-01
TTGTCAGACAGGCGAACCCAGTTGCCCTCCGCCGGTAAGGTGGTAAACAGCGAGGAGATCAAGAAAGCGGTGCGCACCCTGCGCAACAACAATGCCGAGCCCCTGGAGGGCGGCTATTATATCGGATTCTGTGATCCCGATGTAGCATACGACCTGCAGAACGACAGCCTGTGGCAGGATATCTCCAAGTACAATGGTGCAGAGAACATCATGAAGGGCGAGATCGGCCGTATCCATGGTGTCCGTTTCATTCTGACCACCATGTGTCCCACCGACACAAAGACCGCTACTGCGGGTACCCTGCATAAGACCCTTATCGTAGGCAAGGACGCTTACGGCGTGGTTGATGTGGATGGCTCCTCCAAGCCCGAAATCATCATCAAGCCCACTGGCTCCGCCGGTACCGAGGATCCCCTGAACCAGCGCGCGAGTGTCGGCTGGAAAGCGATGGCGGTTACTGTTCGCCTGCAGGAGCTGGCAATGGTCTGCATCCAGTCCATGGCTACCGCCTAACCAAATACAAGGGAGGGGGGTAACACCCCTCCCTTCTTTTACAGAAAGGATTTAATATGGCTAACATCAAAAAGGCTGACAATCCCGACATGATCGGAGAGATCGTAGAGAAAGAGACAGGCGAGGAACTCGCCAAGGGCAAGAAGGTACGCATCCGTCTGCCGAAGGACAAACTGAACAAAGAAGATGTCGTAGTGCCTGTGTGCATCAACGGCTACACCTATCAGATCAAGCGTGGCGAATGGGTAGATGTACCCGAAGAAGTCGCGCGCATCCTTGAAGAAGCAGGGTACATGGGGTGATTGAATGAACAAGAACGATGCCATTAACGGTGCGCTGCGGTGGATCGATGAGGCTACTGTAAATGGGTCGGCCGCAAGCAACGGGTTTATCGCAGACTACAGGGATAGAATGGAACACCTGCTGGACGGCGCTGTTGCGATGGTGGAATCGCAATTCCCGCTTATTAAGTCCGTCAGCATCGTTCAGAATGTTCCGAAGTGCTTGGGAGGGTCTCACTTTGAGATCAAAACCGTTTATCCGGGAGAAACATACAAGTTTGAAGACCCGGACATGAAGTGCTTTTCAATGGAGCTGTTCACCACAGGGAAACTGACGATTAACGATGGGCTGGAGATCGATTTCGAGGCGACAAAGCCAGACGGTTTCATGCGGCTTGCCGTCCCTGCAACGAAATCGGTTATTATGGAAAGCACGCAGCCGCTGATGGTGCGCAATGCTGGCTTTTATCCGTATGAACTTAGCCCAATACCGGAGCATATAGCATGGATACCATACGATCTTCCAAAGCAAATAAACGGACTGGTGAAAATTCTGTTCTCCGGAGACGGCGTTACATTCCGAGACTTCTCCGACTACAGGCGGTTGGACGAGTACAAGATTGCCGTACCATACCACTATATCGGACAGTTTGACGTTCAGTACAAGCACAGACATTCACTCCTTGCGGGAGCGCCCGGATCTACTGAAATAGAAATTGAAGAAAAGGCTGTACCGTTGGTACCACTGCGACTTGCGATAGATGCGACAAGCGGCATTGATGAAACGCTCCTGTTGAATCAGTATCTAACAGGTAGATTTGCTGAAATGGTTGGAGCGATGTCTGAAGAAGACATAGAAAAGCATCAGACCATTGAAGCTGTATTTGTTATGTAAGGAGGGAGAAGATGAAATTTTCCCCCATGCGCTTCCAAAGTACAAAAGCAATAGATACAAGCAGCATGGTTATCAACGACTTTTACGGCTGCGATTTTTCCAGTGGTGCTACAAACATTGACCCAAGACGAAGCCCGAACTGCAAGAACATGATACGATCCTCTCCGGGCAGGGTGAGAAAGCGTCTTGGTTTCTCGAAAACCGCAGAGTATGACGGAAGGATAAACGGAAGGTTTTCCCTTGACGGTGTAGACATTATCCACGCCGGTACCAAGCTGTACGCCGGCGCAGACCTCATCTCTTCCGAAATGAATGATGCTTTTTCCGTGGCAAAAAACTTTGACAAGGCATTGTATCTGTTGGACGGGAAGCACTATTACAAGGTCACGCATGAAGGAACCTTCAAAGTGGCAAATGTATCAGATACGGCATATGTGCCGAGGATCGTAATCAACAAGAATCCAGACGGAACGGGCGGCACGACCTATGAGGATATTAACCTTATGTCCGATAAATGGACGGAGAGCTTCTATGTAGGAGATAAGACCGCTTCTTCTACCACATTTCAGCTTTCTCTTGAAAACTTGGACAGCGCTCCTGTTACGGCGAAGATATTGCAAGCGGACGGATCCTTCATCGATAAGACAGAAAACACCGATTTCACCGTAGACCGCAAAAGCGGAAGCGTGACATTCACGGCAGCCCCAGGCAAGTCACCACTGGACGGCGCCGACAATGTATATATCACAGCATCAAAAGACCGCAGCGAAAGCAGAAGCCGTATTACAAACTGCGATACCTGCATCGTCTACGGAGAGACCGGGACGAGACTGTTTGTAACAGGCGACCCAAACTTCAAGAACCGTGACTTCTGGTCGGCACAGAACGATTTCTCGTACTTCTCAGATCTGTCCTACTCGATCTTGGGCGAGGACAGTGAACGCATCGTTGGATATTCCATTGTAGGCGATAGAATCGCAGCGCACAAAAGCGGAACCACAGGTGCAGTTTATGTGCGTACAGGCTCGACAGTAACCGACACAGACGAGTTGGGGAACCCTGTGGAGACCTTCGCTTTCAAAACCGGCAATGTCATAACCGGTCACGGCGCCATTGCAGCGCATAGCTTCGTCCCGACAGACAACGAGCCGCTGTTCTTATCCTCCACCGGCATCTTTGCACTGACTGCTTCCGATGTGACCGGCGAACGCTATGTGCAGAGCCGCAGTTTTTATATCAACCCGAAACTGCTTGCAGAAAGTGATGTTTCTAACGCCTACGCTTGCCTACACAAGGACTTTTACTTTATCGCAGCCGGTGATAGCTTGTATGTTCTCGACCTCTTACAGAAGCATTTTGAGCAGGGAGAGCCGTATTCCAATTACCAGTACGAATGCTTCTATTTGACCGGAATCCCCGCAAGGGTGATCTGGGACGATGACGGCGAGCTGTTTTTCGGCACAGCGGACGGCAAGGTGTGCAGATTCAATACCGATGAGACCGCACCTAATTCCTACAACGATACGATGGATGGGGAGACATACACGCCGGTACAATGCCAATGGGAAACTCCGGACATTGACGGAAAGACCTTTTATTCCAGCAAGCACTTCCGCTACCTTGCGTGTAGACTATCTGCATTTGTCCGCACCAGCGTAAACGCAGATGCGATGTGCGCAGGAAAATGGTTCTCTATCCTGACGGATTCCATTAGCGCCCGGTTCTTCTCGTGGGACAATATAGACTGGTCCAAGTGGACATGGAACAACGACACCACCCCAAAGGTGCTGGGCAGAAAACTGGATATGCGGAATCTTGATAAGATACGCTTCCGATTCTCCAACAGCAATGCAGAGCCGTTTGGCATTGAGAACATAGCAGTGGAGTATCGAGAGACAAGAAAGTACAGGGGGTAAATTATGTTTGAAAAAATAAAGGCGTCCGATGGCAATCCATATACCCCGGATGCAGTATTTACCGATAGCGAAGGTAATAGGGTTGGGGTAATCGGGCAGGCGACTACCCCGCCGCTTTCTGCAGGGGAAATGCAATATTCCGTAGAAGCCGTGCTTAGGGAAATTGCTATCCCCGCACACAACTCTCTTGTTGATGCGCTGAATAACTCCGGTGCAGCTGCTGACATGGGAGCAGAAGACTTCGAGAAAAAAGCCAGTACCGTGCAGGCGGAGATTGCAAAACGCATCATTTCAAGCGGAATCAAGTTCCTGCGGCTAAACACTCACAAGGAATTCGAGACGAGTGTGGACGGGAAGACATGGGAAGCTGTTGCACCCGCTGGGCACACCGTTATCGATGGGAATGGCGCCGCCATGACACAGCGGCGAAAAATCAAATTCGATGGTGCTACCGTAGAGGACGATGGAACGCAGACCGTTGTAAAGGGTCTGAAAGGTGACAAGCCTGTAAAGGGCGTTGACTACTTCACCCAAGAGGACATAGACGAGGTTGCAGAGGAAGCCGCCGGAATGGTTAAATTCCCGATTGCAACTGCGACTACCGCCGGGGTTGTAAAACCGTCCAATGACTTCGATGTTTCAGCCGATGGGACGCTGTCTCTTTATACCCCGCTTTCCCTTTTTACATCAGCCACCATTGACAACGATGAGATCGGAAGCGTTGCGGATCGAGTGTATATCCGGTGGGCAACCAATAAAACGCCAATCTATGTTATCGTGAACGGACAGCAGGTAGATCCTACAAGCAAAGGCATTTGGCTAACCGGGCTGTCCGTATCAAGTGATACAGAATTTCCTGTCACGGCTGCTGACAGCAGAGGCAGTGTGACAAGCAATGCAGTTGTTCGCTTCCACCGGTATATCTACTCCAAGACCGGCGCACCTGATGCCGCGCCGACAAAAGCGGCAGAATGCGTAAAACAGTCCGACATGGCGATCTTCGGATCCTCCGGCGCAACATTCAACTATTCTGCCGGAGACACCATTTGGCTGCTCACGACAAAGCAAGGTGCAAAGATTCAGACAAATGTGCTTGGTCAGTGGGCGGATGTCAATACCTACGGTGGGGACCCGGTGCAATTCACACAGGCGAACGGCGTAACGGCTACCTACTACGCCTACCGTACAGATGTGTTCACTGCCGCCGGTTCTGCCAAGTACAGGATACTTTAATGGGGGGTGAGGATATGGCTTTGACAATCAACACAAACATCAAAAATGATGCTGACGGATATTTGCTTGACGCAGAAGCCGTAAGAGTAAATGAGGACGGGACAATGCTTCCTGCGATGCTCGCGAAAATTACAGAGGTAGAAAGCGTTGACGCTCTTCCGGAAAACCCCAACCCTAATGTGCTGTATCTTATTAGGGAGGAAAGCTGATGATTTATCTCAACGGCGAAATTGGCGCAGTGTATCTGAACGGTCACTACCACAGCGAGGTATATTTGGGCGGCACATTGGTATGGAGCGGAGTAAAGAAAATCCCCGGAGAAGCAGGAAATAAAGTGGCGTTTGCAAATACCGCTTCCGGTGTCACGCTCCTGTTTGTTTCTGCGGCAGCGTCCGCTGCAACCAAGGTATCAAGCTACGCAAAACCGGAGATAACCGCGTTGTGCGACACAGACGCCTTTGGGGGCGTAACGGTCGACAATTCGGCTGGAGCAATTTCGGGAACTGCCGCAGATGGGGAAGCAAGTGATGCGTTTACAGTCAAAAGCACTATTAGCGGTATTGGCGTTGTTGTTAACAAACAGGAACGAAAAGAACACATTGAGATTACACAGCCCAGCCCAAACGGAACAGAAATAACCCTCAATCCGAATAATACCGGTGAGAAATTTAACCTGTTCCAATCTGTTCCTACCGGTCATGGCGTGGTGCTTAACCCTATTCTGTTCGCAGAGGGGCTTTCTCTTTCACTCCCTGTTCCACCGGGAACAGCAACAGTCGTCAACAAGATAACCGGTTCGGAAAGCGTTAAATTGGCTCAGCCGACTCCGACAGGCGATGATGTTCTGTTTGCAAATGGTACCTCTGCCAATTCTGCTTTCGTAAAAAACAGCGGAAAGGCAAGTATCGGTGACTGCGTTGGTGGGAAATCTGATGGTGCAGTTTCTGCTAAAAACTCTGCAATCCCAGAATTCTTATCTTCTGTACCAGCAAGTCAGATGTCCGCACTAAAAGCTGTATCTGACACGCAGCCACAGCAGATCGGACTTGTGGATATGCTTAGCATCTTAGGCATGAAAATGCTATGGAGAGCAGAAGCAGCAGCGATTATTCCTTGGGAATATCCTGTCCAAAATGGCGATGTTCTTTCCATTACCCAAGTTTATAGCGCTATTCAAAATGGCGAAACATTGGAGGTGACTTAATGGCAGACATCAAGTTAAAAGATATTGGCGGAGAAGAAAAGACATACAGCGGTATTAAGCACGTTAAGATACCAAGCAGCACAGGTGAACCGGTCGAATTTGACTTAGAAGCCACCGTGCAGGAAAAGTCCGTGGAGATTGTCCAAAACGGCACCACGGAAGTAATGCCCGATGCTGGTTACGATGGGTTGTCGAAAGTTACCATCACAACCAACGTCCCCAGCAGCGGCGGCGAAACCGAAGAGGTTACTGTTGCCCTTTCGATGGCTGACGGAAACCAAGTTATCGTGCCGTCTGCTGGCAAGTCTATTTCTAAAGCTACAATCACAAAACCGAGCACTTTTATTCCCGCTAACATCAAAAAAGATGTGGTTATCGGTGGGGTAACTGGTACGCTTGATAGTGGAGGCGGCGGAGTTGATATATCCGACTTTGGCGATGCTGCTGGTGAAGGTTGTGTAATTATATCGCCAGACCACTTATCGATAACAGTGTATGGAAAAAGAGGGACAACCGACCCGATTGGCATTGACAATAATCTTGCTTACTCCTTAAGTGATGATTTAACCCCATTGCAACCGAATGTCCTTTCAAAATTAAATTCATGGGCAGCTGAGCTGATGACAGCAGGAACCACGGCGAACAACAATTTCAATGCTATTTTTGGAACAGCTGATAAAGCATTGTTTATGAATGATGTAAGAGGCGATTGCGAAGTCCCGAAGTTTTTGGAAACAGACACCAAAGATTGGGCTGGGTTGCTCGGAGCACTTAGGAGAAGTCTATCCAACATATCTGATAATCAAGGCTCTTGGAAAAGTATTGGCTATGATGAGTATTGTGTCTCGTATAACAATACTGCCTCTGCATATCTTTCCGATAAAGTGAAATATCAATATTGTTGGGCAGTGCCATCTTCTACTACTGAGGGTGTCATTGTTGCATACAATGTAAAAAGCCCAACCACACAAATGCCTGTATACGAAAATGGAATGTATCAATGCGAAGCCAATAACACGGGCTTCATAGCATTAAATGCAAACATCGCTGGAAATACATCTGAACTCCTTTTATTTGTAGGCGCGATGAATTTTGGTGTACACATATATTCTCCTAATGCCCAAACTATCCCATCGGCATTTTGGGAGGCTATATTTGGACAAAGTGGAATCCCAGATGTACCAGTTCAAGCCGGGTGGGGAAGCCTCAATCCCAATGATTTTTCATATGCAGCAGAGACAGAGCAGGAACTGCAATCTATTATTTCCGCTAAAGATGGAATATTCGCAGAAGTTTTTTTGAGAGCTGACGATTACATTCGTTCTGCTTTACTCCCCATTACTGGAAACTCCTACTCCAATAATAATGCTCAAAGACTGGAACTTATATTCAATCTTGTAAAAGAAACAACCTAATCAGAACCATGTATCCATTACTTTCGTTCTGCGTAACAATTCACAATAAAAATTGGAGGTATTTACTATGATTAGCACCAATCTCGCAAACAACATTCTGAACGCATTCTATGGTCGCTTCGGTAGCGGTGGTACATCTCTTATTCCTACCAGCAACGCTTGCTACCTCGGCTTCTCGAATGCGGCGCCGACATTCAGTGAGGCAGGAGAGTGTACCGCTTTCCCTGAACCCGCAGCAAGCACTGGTTACAAGCGGCTGAAAGCCGAAATGGACGCAGCAGCAGCCGGATCCATCACCAATGGCAGTACGAACCTTACTTGGGACGCACCCAATGAAGGACAGTCTTTCGGCAAAGCAACGCATATCGGCTTGTTCTCTGCCGAAACCGGTAGTCTCCCTATCATGGTAATGGCACTGACTGAGGAAGTCACGCTTGGTCTGAAAAACACCCTTATCCTCTATAAGGGCAAGCTGACCACTTCTTTGACGGCGACTGATGTTACTACCGGCTGATTGCCGACCCAGCAGAATGACCATCTGCTCCGAAAAAGTACAGCCGTAGAAAGAGGTGATTTGAACGGATAATTTCCTTCCGAAAGATGTGCATGAGGAGTTTGCACGAAGAATGGAGGACGAGAACCGGCGGCAGAACCGCCGGATCGACAACCTCGAAAACAGCGTAAAAGCGTTTGGAGAAATTGCCAACAGCGTGAACCGCTTAGCGACCAACATGGAAACTATGACAACCGAATTAAGCCGACAGGGCGAACGCCTTGAAACGCTGGAAAGAAAGCCGGGGGATAGCTGGAATGCTGTCCTCCGATCTATTTTAACCGGAATCGGTGCGGCGATTGCGGTTGCCATCGTGGCAGCCATCGCAAACAACATCATTAAGTAAAAGGAGCATGAATATGAACGAATTTGTTACTTGGACGACCCTCGGAACCTATGCCGGTGCAGTAATGATGGTGACAATCATCACGCAGTTTTTGAAACAGACCCCTCTGCGGAACATCAATGCACAGCTTCTTTCTTACATCGTAGCGGTACTTATCCTGATCGGAGCGGAAGCGTTTAATGGCGCATCTGTAACGGTTCAGGGCGTTATTCTCTGCCTTTTGAATGCGGTTATTGTGGCTCTTGCTGCAAACGGCACTTATGATGCGGCTACTATGAAGAAGAAACAAGCAGAGTATGTCCATGAGGAGGAAGAAGATGCCTAAAGTGTATCTTTCCCCCGAACGCAGACCGGCTCCCCATGCCCCGTACTACGGGTTTCCCGGTGTATATGAGCATGATGTGTGTGTAGAGATCGGCGCTTATTGCGCCGATGCTCTCACTCGCTGCGGCTTTGATGTGATGGTAGCATCTCCCGAGAAGACAATGCAGGAACGGGTAGCGGAAAGCATTGAATGGAAATCCAACCTCCATATGCCGATCCATACCAACGCAAGTACGGCGACCTTAAAAGAGGGATCGGCACAAGGGCCGACCGTCCTGCGCTACGGCAAAGCCGGTGGCGTAAGCGACCGGGCCTGCCAGATGGTCTATCGCCGCCTAATGGAGATTTACCCCCGGAATACCCACCGGGGCGTGTACCAGAAAGACGAGTTTTACGAAATCGGCAGAACCCCGATGCTTTCCATCTATCCGGAGCTGGCTTTCCATGACAACGGACAGGACGCGATCTGGCTGGTGCAGAACAAGAAAGCCATAGGTGAGGCGCTGTGCAAGGGTGTATGTGACTGGTTTGGCGTGGCCTACAAGGAAGAAGAAAAGCCGCAGACCGACTATGACAAACTCGTTGCAGAGCTGGAGGAAATCAAAGAGAAGTACAGAACTGAACACGCATCTGCACAGGCATTGCGTGGGAGAATTTTATCCGCCATCGAACAGTACGACACGGCGGCGAAGGAGGGGTAATATGGCGATTAGAAGAAACATGACCATGGTGAATGACGGTGGCAGCACCAAAAAAGATCCTTACGCCGCAGCGAAAGAGCGAGGGCAAGCCCACCAGAAGTTAAGAGAGGAAAAGTCAAAGCGAGCTAACGAGGCTGGCGGCGTTCTTGGAATTTCCGGGGCGGACTTATCAAAAACATGGGGCGGATACAACGATAAACTCACCGCACTGGAGGACGCCGCCGCTGCCTATGGAAGCCGAAGCAAGACCCCATATTCCTACCAAGATGCGAGTGAAAGGAACCAGTATCTTGCCTCTCTGAAAGCCCAGCTCGATGCACAGACTGCTGCCTACGACCAGCTGCTTGCCTACAACCAGCAGATGTATGAAGCCCAGCAGAAACAGGCTGCCCAGCAGCGTGAGGATAACGCCCGGAAAGCCTACATCGCCAAAGAGATGGCGCTGAAGAACCTTCCAGGTCAGCTGGCTCGTGAGGGTATCAACGGCGGTTTGGCAGAAACCTCCTATGTCCGGCTGAACAACCGCTACAACCGCAGCCTTGCAGATGCGGACAACACCTATTCCGATGCGGTCAACCAAGCCTATCTGGACATGATACAGGCGAACCGGGAACCGCAGAGCGGTAAGATGAGCGCACAGGCGAGCTATTCCGCCGGGTTGGCAAAGGCACCCGGTATTAAGACTATAACCGGCTCAAAGGTAACCGACACAGGCGACATTAAGGCATTCGCACAGGCAATGGCAAAGTTAGGGTACACGAGCGAGCAGGCAGCCGATATTTGGAACCGCCGCTATGGATAAGGAGGGCAAAATGGGGAAGGTAACAGCCGAAGAAATGCAGGGTCTAATGTACGGAAACTCCAACAATACCTCACGTAGCGATGGCAGCTCTCCGAAAAAGGTTTCCGCAAGCGATATGGAAAACTTAATGGCCCCATACCGCTCGCAGGAGATTAAGCATACTGTTCTTTCTCCCGGCACGCAGCCTGCACAGGCTGCTCCTGCCGGGGCTTCTTCTCGTAATCAGAGCGATATCATGAAGGAACAGCTGGACGCTATCAAAGCGAGGCGTGACGATGCCCTCATCAAGGCTGGCGCATACCATCGTGCCGGAATGACGCAGGAGGAAGAAGAACAGCTCGGCATCGCAAACCGTATCTACACCGACTCTGTCAATGCGGAAACCAAGTATAAGACGCAGAAAAACATCGAAGCGACCGAAGACTACGACCCAAGCAAAAACAAATTTAAGGCAGGGACTGCTGCATTGGCTTCGCTGCAGGACTTTGGCCAGTCGTTCATGCAGGGCGCAGGTGTTCTCTCTCACTACATGGGCGGTGGTGAAGCGGCGTATCGGCAAGCCGGAACCAGCGCAAAGAACCTCATGGACAAGGGCGTTTCCCCGAAGGAGGCGCTTGAGGCTTCCGGAATGGCCAAGAAAGACGCTGCGCCGATAACAGATTCCAAGACTGTTGCCGAGCTAAAGCGGGAGAAGGACAGGGCGAGTGTAGGCACTCTCGAAGGCATCGGTCTCGATACTGTCGGAGCTGTTTCCGGCATGGCGATCCCTGCTGCTGCGACCGCAATTACCAAGATACCAGCGGCAGGACGGCAGCAGGGGAAGCGTTCAGAGCCTTGCCTAAGCGGTTGTAGGTGACGGAGCGCATAGCAGCATTACCACCGCCCAACACGCCACCAGCGAGAGCGCCGAGAAGCATATCGTAGCCGAAGTTGTCCATCTCATCGCTTTCTCCTGTGAGAGATTTCTCGATGGCGTAGTTGACGATGTCCTCTGCGCCCTCCTCAACGCCTTCGGAGATAGCATCACGCAACCACTTGCCGCCGGTAGAAGTAGCCAATGCATAAATGCCGGGGGCTTCGGACATCAGTTTTTTGGTTGCGGCTTGCCCCAGCTTTGTGCCGCCGAGGCTTCCGAACACACCGCCGATCTGCTCTGTGGTGTATGTTGCGGCTCCTGCGCCAAGGCCGAGTGCAAACGCGAGATCTCCGTTGCCGTACTTCTCGTATGCGTCTGCGTACTTGTGGCCGAGGCAGGTGCAGGAGGGCATGGAGAAAGGCGCAGGCACCGCACCTGCAATTTATGCGGCGGAAGTGCAAAAGAACCCCAGCAACCAGATGGTGGGTAGACTGTATGAAGCAAACCTCACCTATGATGCCGAGAGCGGCCTTTCCAAAATCCAGAACGATATTACCCAGGTCTCCATCAATGAGATCAAGGCGATGGTCTCCAAAGCGGATGCGCTGGCGCAGGCAGCCCAAAAGCTGAATGTGGAAGCTACTCCGCAAGCCGTAGCAACAGCTATTACCGATGCCCAGCGCACACAATCCATTAAAACAGCCGAGGACAGCGTAGGGCAGGCTTTTGCGCCAACAGTTGATAATCCTGCCAACGCAGGAGAGAAAGCCTACAACAGCGCCCTTGCCGGTGTAGCAGCTAACCAAGGCATAGCTGCTCGCATCAATAACGACCCTGCCGCAAGACAGGCATTCTCCCAGTTGACCGGCGTACAGTTCAGCGGAAACACAGCACAGGATATTGCCGCTATCGAAGTGGCTACGCAGAACATTGCAAAGTCCGGTAAACAGGCGATCTCCCAGGCGGAATATGCCCAGCGCGTCGCTGCTGCAGGAGAACAGGCTGCTGCCCAGTTCGATGCCGATATACAGGCGCAGGCGGAGCAGATGCAGCAGGAATCCCTTGATAGATGGCTTTCCGTTGAGCAAAACACCATTACCGATGTAGACGGCAAGCGCCGTATCAAGGAGATTACCAATACCGATGTGCGCGGCAATACAGAGATTGGCTATAAGAAAGCTGAAATTCCCGGCAGTAAAAAGAAAGCTGTTGCCGAGGTGAACAATGCAGCGAAATACCTTGGCAAGACTATCGTGTGGTTTGAGGGTGCGGTGCAGGTCAATGGGCAGTACCGACTGACCAATGGCTATCGCGCACCGGATGGCACCATTTATGTCAACATCAATTCCCGCGATCCGCTGATGGTTACTTTTGGGCATGAGATGTTTCACGACCTTGTAGCTGATAGCAAGTATTCCGGGCTGATTGATACGCTGGTAGAGAACCCCGACTATGCCGATATGGTAAAGGGCATGATGGATGCCAAAACCGAACTGTACGAGCGCAATGGAATTGAGCTTGACCCGAATGCAGCTGCGGAGGAAGTCGCTGCCGATATCAGCGGTGATCTTTTGGGCAGCCGGGATATGCTGGAGTACATCGGCGCAAGGAATACGGAAGCCGCCACCGGCATTAAAGGTTTCTTGAACCGTATCCTCAAAAAGCTAAAAGGAAAACCTTCCGCAGAGGAAGCTTACAACAGGCTGTCCGAATCGCAGAAGGCTTTGCTTGATGGGATGGAGGGTAAAGCAGAAACCGGCGTGAATGGGTCGGAGTCGTTTTCTCTGATCGATGTTGCTACTAACGGGATGGAGATATACGAAACAAGCCTTGCAACACAGCAGCTTTCGGAATCTCAAAAGAAAAAGCAGTATCTCGCCCTTATCAAAAACCAGTACAGAGGGAGAACGGCCCGGCTGGAAAGAAACGGCCATGTCGTTTATGTAAGACCCGACATTCAGGAAGCTGGGAAACCGATATATGGTGACCGGAGATCAACGGCCAATGGCGCAAAAGCGCTGCGCAACTCTCTGGCCGAGGGCGATGTATTTGACCTGCTGGAGAATGCAGAATACGACCGCAGTAGCAGGGACACGAAGAACCATAAAAATGCGGATTACTTCGATTACTATGTAAAAACGGTTCAGATCGATGGAAAAGTGTATGATCTTGTTGCCGATGTAAAAAGAGCATATGGCAATTCTGATGGTCTTTACTATACGCTGTATTTGGTTGACAACGCAACCAAAAAAGCTGTTGTCTCCCAAAGGCCTCAGACCCTCAGCTCTTCCGAACCGATTACTGCCTCTGAAATGGGGAGCAACAGCTTTTCTGCTGACATGGTACCACAATCCGATACCGCTGTCAATAACTATTCTATGCAGAATAGCGCAGAAGATGCAAGCGGGAAACATTCCCTTATGGATATCCCAGCAATGGATAGTGAGTATTCCGCAGCGGTAGAAAGCGGCAATATGCAGGAAGCTCAGCGGCTGGTGGATGAAGCGGCAAAGGAAAACGGCTATACTATCAAAGCGTTCCATGGGACGAGCAGAGGAGACCGCGTCGGGAATGTGTTCCTCCCAGAGCGTGCAACTTCCGGCCCAATGGCGTTCTTCACGGATAACAGAGAGGTTGCGGAGAGGTACAGCCGTGATAAGGCGGATACATCTTTGGCGTATGATCCTGATTTTGACCAGTATGAAACACAGTTCCGTATCAAGGCAGGAAAGCTCGATGTTCCACTTATCAAAGCATGGGGGTATCTGCCGTTTGATGCAAGAAACAGAATTACAAAGAAAGCCGGTCAAGTCCGCATGGACATGGATACGGGCGACATTATTGTAGACCAAAGCACAAATGAGGCAAACGGCGGTTTCCAGTGGCAGATAAAAGAGTTCAAGGGGAATACGCTTGCTGCGCTTAATGAACAGTGGCTTAACAGCGGAACTTTGTTCAACGAAGAAGGAACATATCTTGATGTTTTGAAAGCTGCTGGTGTGTTTGACGAATTCGCCAAAGTAAAAGGGATGGGAGAACCATACTTTAAGGATCCGAAATACCGAGAAGAAAAGGTTTATGATGTTTTTCTCGGCATAAGAAATCCTTTTGATGTTGTGCAGGATGTGAACAATGAATTTATAGATGCGTTTGAAGAATGGTATACGGAACAGGATCAGAGCATCTATGATAGAGAGACTGCCGATGCGGATATGTGGGACAAAAACAGTATCACGGCAGAAGAGTTTGCGGATCGCATGAGAGAAGATGTTGCAAATGGTACTACGATGTCTTGGACATCTATCCCGGACAGCATGACAGACTATCTTAAATCTTTAGGATACGATGGCATCAAGGATGTGGGCGGAAAGTATAGCGGGTCAGATCACACTGTATGGATTCCGTTCTCTTCCGAGCAGGTGAAATCCGCAGAGCCAATTGTTCGTGATGACGCTGGCAATGTGATCCCCCTCTCCGAGCGTTTCAATAACTCAAACAACGACATCCGCTACTCCCTCATGGAAGATGCCCAGTACATGGCCGACATTGACAGGGTTGTTTCCGAAGCAACCGAGAAAGCAAACGATGAGCTGAAGGCTGCACAAGCCGAGGTGAAGAACATCCGTCAGCAGCTTGCTGACTATCGCCAGCAGGCAACTGCGGAAGCGAAGAATACGGCTGCCTGGAAAGATGGAGAAGCGAAACTGATTGCTGACCTTTCCGAAGCGCAGAGCAAAGAGAAAAAGGCAAGAGCCCTTGCGTCTTACATGGATGAGTACAATGCGATCTCCGAAAGATACCGTGGCGAAGTACGAGCGACAGACACCGAAGCCCTTACACAGTACAATGAAAAGCTGTCTACCCTTCGCAGCGGTTTCCGTGGAGAGATGGAGAAACTCGCCATTGAGCAAGGCGCATTTAAGCGTGGTGAAAAAGCAGCAAGGGATATTTATGTTCCCACCAGCGTAAATGGGCAAAAGGTTACCCGCGGCACTCGGACGATTCTTGAAGCGAGTCAAACCCCAGACTCCATGCTGGAGGAGCACGCAAAAGAAATCCTTGCAGGAGCAAGAGGGTACGAGGTAATCAGCGACAAAAAGGCGCAGGAATATGCCGAGCGAATTATCGATAAAGAGGGATACGACAAGGCGGATGAGCTGTTTACCAATGCGGTGAACGGAGATCAGGTGCTTGACAAGAAAACGCTTGTTCTCGGTGAATACCTCTATATGGAGGCTGCAAAAGCTGGCGATGTAAAGAACGCCATGCGTTATGCTGCAGATGTTGCTGCAGCCGCCACTAGGGCCGGACAAGTCGTGCAGGCGATGCGGGTTTTGAAGAAAGCAACGCCTACCGGAAAGCTGTATTATCTCAACCGCATGGTGGACACGATGAATAAGAACATTGTGGACAATGGCGGTGACCCGATTCAGATTGATGAGGGGCTTGCCAGAAAGCTGCTTGAAGCCGAGAACATCAAAGACCCGAAAGAGCAGGGGAAAGCAGTTGACGAAACGATCGATGAGATCGAACAGAACATTGCAGACCAAATCCCGGCAACAGCATGGGACAAGTGGAATGCATGGCGTTATCTCTCGATGCTCGGCAATATCCGCACGCAGGTTCGAAATGTTGTAGGCAATGCAGCTTTTATGCCTTTGGTTGCAACAAAGAACCTCCTTGCCGCTGGGATGGAAAAAGCATTCATCCGAAATGGTGTCCGTACAAAGTCATCTTTCTTTACAAAAACCAATGTCGGAAAACGGCTGATGGAGTTTGGCAAAAAAGACTTTGACACTGTTGTGGACGAAATCCAAGGCGGAGGAAAGTACAACCAGTCGAGCAGCATAGAGGAAAAGCGAACCATCTTCAAATCAAAAGCAATTGAAGGCTGGCGAAAGCTGACCAATAAGGCGATGGACAAAGGCGATGAGATTTTCAGCAAACACCACTATGCAAGAGCGCTTGCTGGTTATTTGTATGCCAACCACTTGGACTACGACAAGATCACCCGGAATACTCCGCAGGCGCAGGAATTGTTGAATAAGGCAAGAGCCTACGCCATCTTGGAAGCACAGAAGGCAACATTCCGAGACGCAAACCAGTTTGCATCCTTTATCAACAAAACCAAGCGCAACCTTTTGAAAAAGGCACAAACAGCGGAGACAAAAGGCGCAAAGGCCGGTTGGTATGTCGGAACAGCCGTTGCAGAAGGAATTATGCCGTTTACGAAGACCCCTATCGACATTCTTGCAAGAGGTGCTGAATACAGCCCAATTGGTCTTATCAAGGGCATAAAGGAAGCGGTCTACGATGTCAAGAAAGGCAACAAGACCGCAGCAGAGGCGATAGATACTCTTTCTTCCGGCCTTACCGGGACAGGGATATTCGCTCTTGGCTATTTCCTGCAATCGCTGGGGCTTCTTGCAGGCGCCCTTGACGATGACAAAGAATCCAAGTACAAGAAAGACAGAGGAGCGCAGGGCTTTGCCCTTCACATCGGCGACAAGTACTATACGATTGACTGGCTGGCCCCTTTCTCCTTGCCTCTCTTTACTGGCGCTGCAGTTGCCGAAACAGTGGAAAACGGCGATGAAGTCTCCTTCGCAACTCTGGCGGATGTGTTTTCCACAATATCGGAACCCATGCTGGAGATGTCCATGCTGCAAGGCGTCAACTCTGCGCTGTCCAATGGTCAGTACAGTTCCGATTCGAAGATCGTATCGTTCATGACGAACCAAATTACTGGTTATTTGTCGCAGGCAAACCCGACGATCCTTGGACAGATTGCTCGTGCGGTAGATGATACCAGCCGGAACGCATATTACTATGACCCAAATTACAAGGGTTTTGTGCAGACGGGAAAGGTATTTGGCGACAAGCAGATTGCCAAAGTTCCCTTTGCTTCTAAGGCCCTTACTTCTCGCGTTGATTTGTGGGGCAACAAACAGGAGAACACCGGCGGCAGTTTCTTTGGCCGGTTGGCGTACAATATGCTCTCTCCCGGTTACTACTCTGAGGAAAGCAGCGATCCTGTTGATGTTGCACTGACCACGTTGTACGAGGAAACAGAGGATACGGCTGTTCTCCCCTCAAAGCCCAGCAAGACCGTGACGAACAATAAAACAGATTACAAGATGAACGCAAAACAGTATGAAGAATATTGCATCGTCAAAGGGCAGACAGCACACAAGGAGATTCAGGCTTTCATAAACAGTGCGGAGTATAAGAAGATGTCGAATGAGGACAGGGTAGATGTCCTTGAGCATCTGTATAAATACTCCACATACAGAGCGCAGAAGAATCTCCTTGGAGATAAGTATGTTGCATCCAGCACATATAGCCGCTGTGTTAAAGCGGAGGCATATGCCAAGGGCGGCAACCCGGTGTATAAATACTTCCTCAAGGGCTAAAAGCAACTATACCCCCTCCGTAACTGGAGGGGGTATTTTACTGTGCCATTACTGTGCCACATATACGCAAAAATACCGCAAGAAACAGCAAGATTTGCATAGACTAAAAATGCTGAAAACCCGTATGAACAAAGGAAAAACCCGCATTTCTGCGGGTTTATGATATGGTGGACCCGAAGGGATTCGAACCATAAAAAAGCCAAGCAATCAATAGGGGTTCCGTGTTTACTGTGCCATTTCTGTGCCATTGATTTTTTCCGCAGCAGATTGCAGCGCAGCCTTTCGAATATGTGTGTAGTTTTCCGTGACGATATAAGAGGAATGCCCCATCAGCTCTGTCATGACTTCTCGTGGTATGCCAAGCTCCGAGCCTTTGGTGGCGTAGTAGTGCCGGAGCTGGTGGAAGGTGACCGCCGGTTTGAATCTGTTTTTCCCTCCTGCACCTTTTATCCATTCGCCCATGTCGTGAGCCTTGCAGAACCGATCCCACCCTGCATCAACGAGATGCTCGTGCAGGGGCTTCCCATCCGTGGAGAAGATATAATCGTTCGGCTTGCCGGGCTTCAGTTTTTCCTTCACGCACAGCGGGAGGATGACCAGCCGTACCCCGGCGGATGTTTTCGGCTCCTTGATGTAAGGGTTATCGCTGATGAAGTACACACTCTTGGAAACGGAGATGATGTTTTCCTCCGTATCGATGTCCCTGTACTGGAGAGCCAGCGCCTCGCCTTTTCGCAGACCAGTGTTTAGTAGGAAGTACGCCAGCCATGAGTACAGGCTTTCGTCCCAGTATTGTCTGATTACTTCGGCGTACTGCTCTGCGGCCTCCTTGCGCTTCACCGGCTTCTTCCCAGTCGGCTTATACTTGATGGATGCTGGGTTTGTGGCGATCTCATTATTCATGACTGCGAGATCGAGCGTTTGCGAAATCATGCTCAAGTGGTTTTTGATTGTCTTCTGCGAATAGGTGGTGGCCATCTTGGAGAGGAACAGGGAGATGCTATACGGTGTGATATCCCCGACAGGCATATCCCCAAAGTATTCAACGCACCGTTTCAGCGCAGGCTTATAGCTTCGCAGGGTGTTATAGGCAAGCTCGTCCCAAGACCGTTCCAATTCTTCCGCGTACTTCTTGAACAGAGCTGTTGTTTCGCTTTTTGAATCAACTGAATATGCTGCGATTTTCTGGATTACTTCCCTTTCCGTTTTGGCACGAAACGCTATTCTTTTGCCGTCTATCGTGACCTTCTTCTCGTACAGGCCGTCCTTTCTGCGGTACATCGTCTGCTTTGGCGGCTTTTTTGCGTTCAAACCGCACCAAGGGCAGTACAGCCAATCTTCCTGCAATTCCTTTTTGCACTTCTTACAGAGCATTCTCGTATACCTCCAGTTATATATAGCGGTATGAACCGAAACCTTTATCCGTACTTTCTGGTTATTTCTCTGGTTTCATCAAGGCTTTCTTGGTAGCTTCGTTCGAAGTCCGCGGCCGTTAGATACTTCCTGTATCCAAGCAGTCGATTAACCTCTCCATAAAGTTTATCAATTCGATCGTTCAAGTCATCGATGATCTCGTTTTGCATTTTTATTTCACCTGATTGCGCTTTCATCTTTGTTTCTCCTGCAGTGATGGTGCTTTGAAGGTCTGAAATATCGCTGCGAGCTTCAGAAAGCTGGGTGGCTTGCCATACGCACAAAACGCCGAGAGCAAGGCACAGAGCGGCAAGCGAATATGTAATGATAGGTTTTTTATTCTTTTTGTGCCCTGCAGTTGACTGCTTTTCGTTTGCCTGCGGTTCTTCTTTCGATTGCTTTGCTTTGCTCTCTTGCTTATCTGACCCTATCTTTACCGGTATAACCTTTACTTTTCTGGTTTCAATTCCATGTTGTGGTTTCTCCTCAACTCTCTCCTCCAAGGCATTCAATTCGGCCTCTGCCTCTGCGATGTCTACCGTGAGCTTTTCGCTCGTACTCTTCATTTCAGCTTCACTTATTATGCCGGATTCACAATAGTTTTTTAGTTTCCCTTGCATCACGACCAAGTCATGCAATTTCCGTCTCGCATCTTCGACTGCCTTCACCTTTGCTTCTTTCTCTCGTTGCTCGTTTCTTTGTACTTTTTTCTCATCGAGATCTGCTACAAACTTTACCTTGCTTTTGGCTGTAATGCTGATGATCTTACAAACAGAAAAGATAATTGAAAGCCCGGCGAATGCCGCCATCCCCACAATCATGTCATATACGGTTCCGCTCTCTGCGACAAACGCTGCGAGACAAAAGCAAACGACAAGCCAAACGGCTGAAAGCCCAATCAACTTCAAGTTTCCCCTTACAGTCTTTGCTGTTATGATCCCTACAGAACCTCTCTTGTACTCTTGATTGTTCTCATCTTTCTTTTCATTGTCCAACATTGTCTTCCCCTCCTGTTATTAACCGCCCTCGTTGCCGGGGGCGGTATTTTACTTATCACCATTACCAATGTGTTTCTCAACCGCTCCGGCGAGCGCAAACACACCTATAATAGACAGCGTTACGAACACTCCTGTCGAAATCCCATTGTCTTGCTCGTCCTTGCTTTTCTTTTTGGGTGGCGGTGCCTTTACAGCACTTCCGCTACCATTACCGCTCCCGTTGCTCCCGCTGGTGCTGCCCGATTTATCGACATAATTATACGGGCACACACCGCCATCGTGCTGATGAGCGGGGTACCCGTGGTGGTAGTGATATTCGCCTGTGGAGTGATCGATGTGGCCACCATTTTTATCGGTACCGCCGCTGTGCGCTACCGCCGGTATGCATAGCAGTATAAGCAGCAATACAAAGATTGCGACCCTTTTGCGCACTTATGCCATCTCCTCATAACACCATTCGCAATATAGCTTTCCTGTATTATCATCGCAGTATGCGATATCATCGGCGTAATACCATTCACCGCACCCGTCACAGCAGAAAAGTGCATCGTATCGGCAGTTCTCACAAACATTGAGTTCTTCATCGACCACATAGACAGACGAATCCGCCTCATTCTCTCCGCAGATATCGCATGCATTTGCATCCTCTAAAAGAGATAAACAGGATGAGGATAAGATGAAGAATAGGATACTAGCGAGAATTGTGCCGCAAACATCAGCTCCATTACCTCTCAAATTTTGGCCATCTCCTCTATCAGTCCTTTCTATCGGACACGCTGTGGCGTACGATTATATTTGGAAAGAACCTCTGTTCTTAATCCCGAATTAAACCGTAGTTAGGGTTATTTGCATCGATCAGGACGAGATATAAAATCATCATCGCCAGCAGGACAAAAATAACTGCGAAAAGCGTATTGGACAGCTTCCGGCGCTGGCGCACCTGCTCTTTCAGCATCTCTATCATTTCTTCGCTGCTCTGGCTGTCGGCTTTGTTATAGACTTCCCGAACAAAATATTTATCGAGAGATATGTGCAGCGCTTGACATATGGAAGCAACGAGAAAAAGGCTCGGATTTTTGGTCGGCTCTGAAAGCAGCCGGGAGATTGTCCTTTCGACTGCCCCGGCGTTATCGGCCAAATCCTTGTGGGTCATTCCCTGCTCCTGCCGTTTTGTGGCTACCTCCAATAAAAAGTTATCCCAATTCCTTTCTTCGTCTGAATTCACAAACTCATCTCCTGTTTTTTGTTACCGGACACTTTTGCCCGAAAAACATGACAGTTTTTGCGCCGAAACCGCAACATTTGTCAGTACATATTGGCAATGCAATTTGTTACAATTGAATTGTACCAAATACATGCTGAATTTGGAAGGATTTTTATTTTACAATAATCGACAAAAGAGGAGGAGAACCAATGGATTGGAACACGGCGTTAGAGCAGCTTATTTTACAAATGACACCTGAACAATGCGAAAGAGCTATTTCTCTAATAGCAGCGAAATGGCCTTATATACTTTCTCGGCTTCCTCCGGCGAAAGAGTCCGGGAAAGCTCCATAAGTTTTTTATTGGCAGGATGCAGCTCACCTTCGGTGGGCTGTTTTTCTTTGCCCAAAAGCTCGTCAACGGTGATGCCGAAGTAATCCGACATCTTTGTCAGCACATCAACCGTCGGGACTGTGTTAGGGTTTGCTTTCCATTTAGAAACCAAAGACTTGCTGAACCCTGCATCAATAGCCGCTTTTGACGGCGCTACATTCTTCCTCTTACAGAGGTTAATAAAGTTATCGTAAAACATTCCTAAAAATCACCCCTGCTATTTGTGCATAACGCAGAAGTTCACGCTATTCAACGAAACAGGCTTGACAGGTTGAATACAAAGAACTACAATAGGGGCATAAGGTTGAACGGCGTGAACATTTGCAACTTCTATTTTCCCCAAATTTAGAATACCACAAAGGTTCTCATTTTTCAACCAAAACATAACGGAAGGAGGAAATTTTGGATGCCTGCACAATGGACAGGTGAACTGGTAGGCAAAATGCACATTTACAGTGTTTCCTGCCGAGAACTTGCCGACAGAATCGGATGCTCAAATAAGTGGTTGAGCATGGTCATCAACGGCCACAGAAACCCGAAGAACGCCGAGCGGCGCTTCATGGCTGCACTGGACGAGCTTATCAAGGAAAAGGAGGAGGAGGGATAATGCCAAGAGAAAAGGAGAGCTACCGGGACAACCTCGAAGCAATCATGACGAGGTTTCCGGGCAAAGAGGTACTCACATTAAGTGATGTACTGCAGTACACAGGGATGGGCTACCGACAACTGATGAGCAGCGACATTCCGTTAAAGAGAACAAGCAAACGAGGCAACTACTTCATTTCGGCAGCAAGCTTCGCCAGATGGTTAAGTTAAGGAGGAACAACATGGAAGCAACAACCAACACCTTTATCCGGTGGTTTAACTCGGACGAGATCGTACCCAGCAAGGACGGGCATTACCTGTGCCAGACAAATCCGGGAAGATACGCCACCCTGCCATTCAGCACCAAGCATCAGGTGTTCAATGTCAGCGAAGATAATGTGGATTGCGCTATCGAAGTCCAGTGGTGGGCATTCCTTCCGGAGCTTCCGCAGAAAGAAACGGAAGATGAAGAATAAGGCAGCCGTAGCCCTCTATCATTTCCTCATCACCGCCATGATTGCCGCATTTGTTGCACTGACGATCTTTGCAGGGACACCACATGGTCTGACCTATGATGATCGGCAGCGCATCGGCGGAGGAGATGCAGGAGAGACGGACGGAGCATCAGAGTATGTCGGCGGGAGGATCTACCCGCCGGAAACAGGAGGAATGACATGAACAGGAAGAAGAAAGCGGAGATCATCGAGTGGGTCAAGGAGGGGTTGACCGTCCTTCTGGCATTTGTGACCATGATCGGCTGGCTGATTATCTTTATGGGGGTGGCACCCCAATGACGCAGAACGAGCGAATCAAGGCCATTCGGGAAGCATTCCCCGGATACAATAAGCCTTTGGACAGCATGTGCAAGAAACCGGGGTATTACGGAATTCGGCGGACTGCCGAAGCGGAAGCGCTGATATCGGACAAGCCCGGCAGGAAGCGGGAAGCGAACTACAAGCTGTCCGTCCGTATCCCGCTTGAATTCGTAGACATGGCAGAGTTTCGGCAACAGCTTATCGAAATGGGCTATTGCAACTTCACGGCATGGGTGCTGCGCTGTATCCGCCGCCAGCAGGAGGAATACAAGCATAGAAAAGCCCCCACCGGCTCCGCGAAAGCCAATGAGGGCAAAGGTAAATTAACCACCACAAATATACAGGATTAAAGGAGGAATGTCAAGTGCTCGTATACAAAGGAACAGATAAGGACATGAAGTGCCGAGGCTTTCAATTTGAACTCGGCAAGGAATATGAAGAAGCAGAAGCAAAGCTTTGCCAAAAAGGATTTCACGGGTGCGAGTACCCGCTGGATGTGTTCGCGCATTACGCCCCTGCTGACAGCCGCTTTTTCGTGGCAGACCTTGACGGTGTAACGGATGAAGTGGAAAGCGAAGATACCAAGCGGGTTGGCACGAAAATCAAGCTCCGGGCGGAAATCGGCATTCCGGGTCTCGTGAAAGCTGCGGTTGAGTACATAAAGGAAAAAGCCGAGAGCTGCGACAACCAGACCGGCGACCAGAGCGCTGCTACCAACACCGGCTACCAGAGCGCTGCTACCAACACCGGCAACCGGAGCGCAGCTACCGTAGAGGGCAAAGAGTCTGTTGCTGTCGTGACCGGTCGAGAGAGCAAGGCGTCCGGCGCACTTGGCTGCTGGCTTGTTCTCACTGAAAGGGACGTCTGGAATGGTGAAACCTATCCTATTAAAGAGGTACGCGCTGTAAAGGTAGACGGCGAGACCATAAAGGCTGGTGTTTTTTACAAGCTGAAAAGCGGAGAGGTCGTGGAAGCATGATGGGCTACTGCGTCCCAGACCGTCAAATCCCACAGTGGGTCGACCACTACGACCCCGACGAACACAAAATCGGCACCTGCGCAGGCTGCGGCGGGGATATCTACGATGACGAGAGCTACTACGATATCGACGGCGAGAAAGTCCACGAGGACTGCATTGACCGATGGGCGGAGCAATACAGAGTTAGGAGGGCATAACATGATCAAATTCAGACCGCTGCGAGCGGACGAGGTTGACTTGCGGGTTGACCGCTATACATCGAGAGGGGCTGTGCTCCTCTGCTATAAGGACGCACGATGCGACATGCGCATTCTGGACGAGACGGTGGGCGCCGAAAACTGGCAGCGGGAGCATTACGAGTGCAAGGGAAACCTTTTCTGCCGGGTGGGAATTCGAATTGACCCACAGCATGACGAATGGGCATGGAAAGCTGACTGCGGAGCCGAAAGCTACACCGAAAAGGAAAAGGGCGAAAGCTCCGACAGTTTTAAGCGTGCCTGCTTTAACTGGGGTATCGGTCGTGAACTCTACACCAAAATCAACATTGTTGTCCCGATGAAAACCCAAAAGAACGCCAACGGCAAATATGAGCCTGCTGACAGCAATGACAAGTGGGCACGGTTCACGGTAGCGGAGATGGAAGTACACGGAGAACAGATTACATATCTGACGGTTGTAGACAAAAACGGCAGCACCGTATTTAGCTATGGTCAGCCCGGCGAGCCTGTTGAGGACATCACTGCCACCTGCGACCGCTGCGGAAGAAATATCACTCCGATCATGAAAAAGGACGGCTCCATATGGCCTGTCCGTGAGATTGTCCCCTACACGGAGAAAATGTTCGGACGCCACTTGTGCGGGCCGTGCATGAAAGCCGCAAAGGAGGCCGAAAAGAATGGAGCTTGACCTGTGGATTGAACTGCAACAGAAATCGGCACAGCTTAATACATCCGTTAAGACCTTGCGAAATTCGGGAAGCGAGTATGCTGCAGCGGAGCGGGACTATAAAGTCCTTCTCCGCACCGAGTGCTTAAAGCTGAAAGACGAAGGTGTTGCCATCGGCCTGATCGACAAGACCTGCTATGGGATACCGAGCGTGGCAGAAGCAAGGTTTAAGCGAGATGTTGCCGAAGCAGTCTACAAGGCGAACTTGGAGGCCATCAACAGCCTTAAACTGCAAATCAGGATCATCGATAACCAAATCGGCAGAGAATGGGGACAGGCTGGGAGGTGTGACGGTTGAAAAACGAATGGGGAGCAGATCTTGACAGAAACGGATACGCTCCGAGCATCGTACAGGCCGATACCTCCCGATGCTTCCTGTGCCAGCGCTCCGGCGTAAAGCTCGACCGGCACGAAATCTTCGGCAACGCCATGAGATCCAAAAGCAAGCGCATGGGGCTTTGGGTTGCGCTGTGCCACGATCCTTGCCATCTGACCCATGCACACGGCTGTGCAGAGGTGACGGATTGGCTACACCGGCTGGGCGAGCAAGCCTGCATCGATAATTACGATTTCACGATCCCGATGTTCCGGGAGGAATTTTACGCTAACTATTTGGAGGAGACAGAATGCTGAACAAAGCGATCCTTACAGGGCGGCTGACGAAAGCCCCCGAGCTGAAACAGACCCAGAACGGCAAGAGCGTATGCGGCTTTACCATCGCTGTAGACCGAAGCCGTGACCGAGAAAAGACTGATTTTATCCCCATCGTAGCATGGGGGAAAACCGCAGAATTCATCAGCCAATGGTTTGGAAAAGGAGATCTCATTACCATCGCCGGACGCATCGAAGTCCGCAACTACGAGGACAAGAACGGCAATAAGCGCACCGCCACAGAAATCATCGCAGAGGAAGCCTTTTTCGGCGGAAGCAAGAACAACGGCAAGACCGAGGGAAAGCCCGCAGAGAGCGAGCAGGGCGGTTTTGAAGAAGTTGAGGACGACCCGAACGACCTCCCTTTCTGACGGGAGGTGAGGAGGAATGGCAAAGGAATACTTCTGCGCGTACCACAGTTATCTGAAGTCTATACGAAACCTATCTGACGCAGAGTGCGGGAGGCTCTTTAAGGCGCTGCTTCAATACAGTGCTGGAGAGCAGCTTATCAATCTTCAGGGCAGAGAAGGAATCGCTTTTGACTTTATCTGCGAGCAAATCGACAGAGATAACGAAAAGTACGCCGAAAGATGTAAGACTAATCGGGAAAACGGAGCAAGAGCAAACGCTACCGAATGCCCCCAATCGGTACCGAACGGTACCGAACGCCCCCGAACGGTACCGAACGCCCCCCAAGGAAAAGGAAAAGGAAAAGGAGAAAGAAATACTTCCTCCGGAAGTAATCCCCCCCTTACCCCCCCAAGGGGTCATGCGGAGGTATCGGCAGAATTGTCGGAAAGCTGGAATGGCTTTTGCGAGATGCGAAAGAAGATCAAGAAGCCCCTCACTGATCGGGCGGCAAAGATGATCCTGAACGAGTTGGAGCGGCTTGCGCCGGGAGACGACACGACAAAGGGCCTGATCCTTGACCAGAGCGTTAAGCATTGTTGGCAAGATGTCTACAAGCTCAAATCTGTTGAGGCTCAGACAGAGGATAAGCCGAGCTTTGACCTTGAAGAAGCCGAGCGGTTGATGGACGGAAACGCAACGATGCGGTAGACGATGGAGGAGAATTCATGAAACATTTGGGGGATATCTGCAAGATAAACGGAGCAGAGATCGAACCTGTTGACTGTATCACAGGCGGCAGCCCGTGTCAGGATCTTTCCATCGCAGGGAAGCGAGCAGGGCTTGCTGGAGAAAGAAGCGGGCTTTTCATGGAACAGGTCCGAATCGTAAAGGAGATGAGAGAGCGTGACAGGAGAAATGGCAGAGCAGATAACATGGTCAGACCTCGGTTTCTCGTTTGGGAAAACGTGGTCGGAGCCTTTAGCAGCAACAAAGGAAAAGACTTCGCAGCCGTGCTGGAAAAAATTGCGCGTATCGCAGAACCAGGATTTTCTCTATCTGGACTGCCGGAAAAGTGGAAGTGGACAAAAGCAGGAGCCATCGACGGTGATGGGTGGTCTATCGCTTGGCGAACTCATGATGCTCAATACTGGGGAGTCCCCCAACGCCGCCGTAGAATCTCGGTTGTCGCAGATTTTGGAGGACAATCCGCAGGAGAAATACTATTTGAGCGCAAAAGCGTGTCGAGGCATCCTGCGGAGAGCAGAGAGGCGGGGGAAGGATTTGCCGAAGCTGCTGAAGCAGGTGCTTCTTATGCAGTCCGCATCAGGGGGGGCTGTGACGGAGGAGGAAAAGGCGCGTTAGTGCAGACGGAGAAAAGTGGAACGCTGGGCACGGGCAACAATCAGACGATTTTCTGCCTGCAAGGCAACGGTATCGACAGAGCCGACACCGCAGGATGCAATGGGAAAGGATGGCGGGAAGATGCGTGCTATACGTTGAACACCATAGATCGTCCTGCTGTGGTTGCACCGGCGGTGGCGCTGGACATGACACACGCCTGCGACGTCATCCGCGAGTGCGGGGAGCAAGTCCCGGCATTGCAGGCGAGGATGGGAACAGGTGGAAACCAAGTGCCGCTGACATACCAGATGAACGGGTTTGGCGATTATCGCGCCGCCGAGGTTGCAAGTAGCTGCAAACAACGGGACTTTAAGGACAGCACAGACTTGGTGTGCAGTTCCGTAGATTTCCGCAATTTCCGAGAGGGCGGAGAGGTAAACGGCACGCTTCAAGCAAAAGAAAGCGGCGGGCAGAGCCTTAACCTGAACAACACAGTCCGGCAGCACATGGTGGCGCGCCGTCTGACCCCGATGGAGTGCGAACGGCTGCAAGGATTCCCTGACGGATGGACAGATATTGGAGATTGGGTCAAAACAGATAAACGCGGGCGCGAAATAAAGGTGAAAGGAAGTGCGGACAGCCCACGGTACAAGGCACTGGGAAACTCCATCGCCCTGCCCTTTTGGGACTGGATGCTGCGGCGTATGTCGTGGTATCTGCCGGAGGGGGCGACGCTGGGAAGCTTGTTCGACGGCATCGCAGGGTTCCCGCTGATTTGGGAACGGATACACGGCAAAGGTATGGCGCGGTGGGCAAGCGAAATCGAGCAATTCCCGATGGCAGTAACGAAGTTAAGGTTCCCGGAGGAAGCATGAAAATCACGATCCCCGAAATTCCGCCATCGCTGAACAAGTACGCAGGACGGCTGAACGGCTGGGAGTACCGAGCAGAAAAGCAGAGATGGATTGGCCTGATGCGAGCTTACTGCAAAAAGCAAAAGCCTATGGACAAGGCCATAGTGACCATCACCTACTACTTTCCGACACGCCACCGGCACGACCCCGATAACTACAACGGAAAGATGCTGATGGACGGTCTGACCGACCGAGGCGTGATCGCAGACGACAGCTTTGACCATGTAGAACTGCGGTTAAGGGGAGAGTACGACAGACAGAATCCGAGGACGGAAATAACAATCGAGGAGGTCAGACCGTGACAGAAGACGAGAAAAAACCGCACATGACATTAGCGGAGGAAGCAGAATTTGCGGAAAGATGGCTGCGCATCACCACAGCCATCAAAAATACCGCAGGAAAGCGAAAGGAGAAAAAGGAGGTAAAGTACGATGCCATCGAGTAAAAGCTGTTTGAAAAGCGAAAACGGCTGTTTTAACAAGGAGCGCATGGGATTGGTGAAACAGCTTGTCGCAGACGGCAATACAAATGCGGAAATTGCAGATGTCCTTGATACAAGCGTCAGAACCGTGGCGGACATGCTGTACAGATGGGGAATTAAACGAGACAAACAGAGACCGTGCAAGATGTGCGGGAAGCCGGTCAACAGCTCCCACCCGAAAACGGTTTACTGTGAGCAATGCAGGAAAAAGGCGGCGAGCGAATACGCAAAACGGAGCGCAAGGAAGTATCCGACAAAAAAGACATGCGAATACTGCGGAAAAGAGTTTCTCGGAAGAGCGACAGCAAAGTATTGCTCGACCCCGTGCTATCGAAAAGCGGTTGCCTCCGGAAAGCACAAGAAGCCGCAGAGCTGGCTAAAGCGAAGATCCGGAAAGATCGACATCGAAATACGCATCTGCGGAAAGGTCTCCGAGCGCAGGGAAAATGTAGACTACTACGATGCACGGGAGATCTGGCACAAGGGCTGGCTCGGACAGGGATATGCTGCGATGATAACAGTAGACGGAATTTTGCTTGAAACAATTCCGCAGATAACAAAATTCTTTGGATTTGGGAGGGAGGAAGTATGAAGAACTGGATAGCTGTAATTACCATAATTGCCTGCTGCGCAATCCTGTTTTGGACGATGGGGCAGTTACAGATCGAGGCACAAATGGCGGTGGCACAGGCGGAAGTGACCGCCGAAGAAGCCGCGAAGCGGGAACAAGCCGCCTACTACAAAGGCTGGCAGGACGGAAAGCAATATTATCTTGAGAATTTTGGAGGGATAAACTGATGGAACCTGTAATTAATCCTTTGGCGTTTTACCTGATTGATGGTGCCAGCGGTTTGAAGTGGGCAGCGCTTATTTTTGGCATTATAATCGGACTTATTTTGCTTGGCTACGGTGCATTGTCTTTTGATGAAGCGGACAGCGAGGAAGAAGAAAAATCTGCAAAAAAGAAAATGAAAAAAGGAACAACTATTTTCATCATCGGTATGGTGCTTTTCTTAATCGTGCCATCTTCGGAAACGGTGATGAAGATGGTCATAGCCAAAAATGTGACATATGATGCCGTAGACGCTGCAAAAGATGTGGTTATCCAAGTCTACAACGACATTTTGGCACTGTTCCAAAAATAAAAGGAGGTAGAGCAATGAAAGGGATTGTAATCACAACAGAGAACGAGATGCGGGTGCAGGAGTTTTCCAAGCCTACATACAAGAGCCTCGAAGATGCTGTAGGAGGATATTTTGAGGTTGTCCGCCCGGTGCGGCTGAAGCGCCCATACTGCATGATAGTCAACGAAGAAGGGATGCTTAACCTCCCGATAAACTCCTTCGGCAGTTTCCTTTACGGGATGGACTATCATGGGAATCCGATTTTAGGGGATATCGTGTTGTTAAAGGAAGGCATCGACAGCGATGGGGAGCGTGACATATTAGGGCTTAACGGACAGGATATTAAGTACCTGTGCGATATGGTTTCCAGCGGAAAGGGCGCCAAAGATGGTATGTGGAAACCGGAGGTAGAGTGATGGAACGACTGACATTTGAGGGGAACTTCTGCGACATTGCGCAATGCCGGGAACTGCCGTGCCTGTATAATGGCGCGTGCTCCCAGCGTAAAGTGTGGGAGCGGCTGAAAGCCTACGAGAACACGGGGCTGACGCCGAAAGAGGCTAAACGAATGTCTAATATCCTGATGGATGTTGGAATTGATTACAATTGCAGTTGGGAATATGTGAAAAACTGGCTGCTGGATGACCGCCTGCGGGAGCTGGCCGAGGCCGACAAGGACGAGCGCGTGGTAGTGCTGCCGTGCAAGCCCGGTGATACGGTGTATTCGATATTTGGTGCAGAGGTTATAGAAAAGACCGTTGGCCGCGTCATCATAAACGGATATACCACCCCTCGCATTTGGGTTGACCTGGACTGCTCATTCCTGTCGTCTGTGACAAAGCGATGGGATTTGGGCATTGGGAAGGATTTTTTTCTGACCCGAGAGGATGCGGAGAAGGCACTGGAGGCGATGAAGGGTGGCTGAATTGAAACGCTGCCCTGAGTGCGGTGGAGCTGCAACCGTTATCCATATGTACGATACATACGATATAGCAGATTTTGGGTGGACTGCCGGTTGTGGGAGATATAGGGTTGGTGATGGCATCCACGCAAAGGATATGAAAGTGTCTGGGCTGCCCAGCAAAGAAAAAGCAATCGAAGCATGGAACGGGAGGGCTGACAATGGCTGACTGTAAAGCTTGGCTGGTCCGGGAAAAGAACGAATTTGCGGCAACTGTGGTTTTCGCGGAAACAAGGGGCAAGGCAAAATCTATAGCTATGCATACCGAAACGTGTGAAGATGTTGATTTTGTGGACATTGATGTGTGCAGACTGAAATATGCCGATAAGTATTACAAGCCGGGCAAGCGAGAACTTGATTGGTATAATTCCGCCGATAGAATTGCAATGGTAAAGGATTGCGGTTTCACCTGCATTCCAGATGCTCGCTGTGCGGAGGAATGCGCCGATTGCCCAGCAAAAGAGTTTTGCGACGATTTCATTGAAATGGAGGGTTATGATGGCTAAATACATAGACCTGGAAGCGCTGGAGAAAGCAATGACAATAGCAGCGGCAAACGGGAAAGACAAAGACCGCCGAACATGGGCTAAAGCAATCTGCGTATTGCATGATATGCCAACGGCAGATGTTGCGCCGGTGGTGCATGGGCGGTGGGAGTGGTTTGATGAAGAAACAGGAACACCACTAACAGGGTATGAAAGGGAATGGGGCTGGCGTTGTTCTCATTGTAATCATGAACTGCCAGATGATTACGATGATCCTGATTATCGCCCGATGCTAGACTATTGTTTTAATTGCGGTGCGAAGATGGACGGAGGTGAAGAAAATGGGTGAATATGTACTTAAAGAGCATGTCAAGGATGTGCTTGCGCTGTATGACTGCCGAGATCGTGATTTAATAAAAGCTATAAATGAAATGCCCATCGCCAATGTGCAGCTCGTTGCTATGAAGCCTATTGAACATGGACATTGGGTATCGTTGACCGATTGCGCCAATGCGGGGGTGTATTGTTCTGTTTGCCACAAGAATGTATGGAGAGAGGATTACTCCATGTGCAACCGAAAGAACAAAGTGCGTTCCAATTTCTGCCCACATTGCGGAGCGACTATGGACGAAAAGGGGGCTGTCTATGATTAAGCCATACATCAAAAATGAAACTGCAGTGGATATTATCTGTAGTATCTGCGACAGGGTGTATCCGGGCATGGGCTGTGAGCCTGCCGATTGTGAGTGGATGAAGATGCTGGCGGAGGAAGCTGTTGATGCGGTACCTGTGGTCAGATGCAAAGACTGCAAATATTTCGACTCCGACGATAACTGGTTGGACAGATGGGAATATTGCAAGAAAAACTGCATCGATGTCTCGGAGGATTGGTTTTGCAAATCCGGAATGAGGGAGGACAAAGAAAATGAAAAGTGAAGACATTACGAAGCTGCCCTATGCTCCATGGCTCGAAGATACAATTAGAGAGATGACCGAACATGAGGTCCAGTCAATCTGCATAGCTGTAAAGGTCGATGGGTGCGCAATGCTGACGGGGTACTGGAATGCGGACACACAAGACAAAGCGATGTCCGCCGCCGCAATACAAAACGATATAGTATCTGATATCGTGGAGCAAACCGCAGACGCCATTAAACGGGAGATGGAGGAGGGAGATGCATGATAGACTACAAGAAGATCTGTAAGTGGGAGCTTGGAAGGTATTACGAAAAGCTGCTTGCCATCGACAGTCTGCAGGACGAGATCGATACGCTGACTGCCAGAATGGAGGGCATCAGGTCGCCCAAAATGGATGCAACGCCTGTACAGGGCGGCAGCTCGACCGCAGAGGAGCGCATCATCAACTCCATCTGCAACAAGGACAACCTAACCGTCAACCATGAGCTGGTCAAGTGGCAAGTGCGCCAGATGGAGAGAGGGCTTTCTGTTCTTACCGACCAGCAGCGCAGGATCCTTGAGGTTGCTGTTATGCGTAGAGAGTACAACGCCGTCGACAGATTGTGTGACGAGCTGCACATCAGCCGGGCGGAGCTGTACCGCAGAGAAGATGAAGCGCTCCGGAGATATACTATATGCCGATACGGCGTGACGGAGCTGTAAAACATGAGACAAATCTGAGACAAACAGATCGGAAATCCATGCTATACTTATAGTGTGGTCAAACACACATTCTCTCCTTTTCACAACCTCCTTGTTTTTAAAACTTTCCCCGCAGTTTTGGCTTCGGCATTTTACATGGGGACACAAAAAGAGCAAGCATTACTGCCTGCTCTTTTTAATTTCCTGAAAAATCAAGGTCTCGATCATGGAACTTAGTGAGCGGTGCTCCTTTTCCGCCAACTCTACGAGGGCGGCCTTTGTCTCGGGTGTAACGCGCACATGGATAGTTTCCTGCTTTGCCATGTAGACACCTCCTTAACCGATTCTCTGCCAAACGCCGGGGACGAACTTCTCGCCGTCATAGAACATTTCGACACCGTACAGGTAACCTTCGTCGTCTTTGTAAATGGCACAGTCTCCATCATAGAGGCTGTCGTGCAGATCGTCCACTTTCCGACTGGTGTGGTCGGCGGATTTCAGCTCTTCGGATACACCGAAGCCTACGGGGGTGCCATCTTCTTCGAAAAGGAATTTCATGCCGCTTTCCTTTACGGCAAAATCGCGGTTATCTACCAAGTGAAGTTTCATGCTGCTTTCCTCCTATTGTTTCGATTTGGGCTATCGCCCTCTCACTGTCTATATTGTATCACATTGTGGCTCATAATGCAACACATTGTAGCACAAAAATATGAACAAATATTAGCCGATAAACATAGCAATTCGCACAAATGAGTCGATGGTAGCCCGGCATAGGAAACACCGGGAGGGATAGGGCGGGAAGAAAACGAAGGGAGGTGCCGATAATGGCCAGTGGTAACACAGATAAGAGCAACGGGAACCTTCGCCCGTGGAAAAAAGGGCAGAGCGGGAACCCGAGCGGGAGAAAGAAGATCCCGGAAGATGCCAAAGCAATGCTGAAGGCGGCTACTCCTGCTGCAGTTAAGCTGCTGATAGATACGCTGAACAATCCGGAGGAAAAGACTGAGACGAGGGTAAGATGCGCTGAAACAGTCCTTGACCGGGTATACGGCAAGGCCAATCAGCCGATTGACTTGGGCGGCGAGATCCCAAAAATTGAAATCGTGCTGGGAGATGGCAAGGAGTATGCAAAATGACGATCAATTTAGGCACACCAAATCCAAAGCAGGAGCAGTTTTTGCTGTCGGAAAAGCGAAGAGTATGCTACGGCGGTGCCAGGGGCGGCGGCAAGAGCTGGGTGGTGCGGGCAAAGGCCACCATGCTTGCCGTTAATTATGCCGGAATCAAGATACTGATCCTGCGCCGGACATACGGCGACCTGTGGAGAAACCATGTGTTGGAGCTGCGAAAGGTACTGGAACCCGATATAGCAACCTATCGGGACTCGGAAAAGGCGATGATATTTCCAAACGGCAGTCGTATCTGGTTTGGATACTGCGCCGCCGAGGCTGATGTATTGCAGTATCAGGGTCAAGAGTACGACATCATGTTTTTGGACGAGGCGACACAGTTCACCGAGTTTATGTACAATAACCTTGTGGCCAGTAACCGTGGAGCAAACGACTTCCCACATCGGATGTATTTGACCTGCAACCCCGGCGGAGTCGGCCATGCGTGGGTTAAGCGTCTGTTTATCGACCGGGACTACACGGCAGCGGAAAATCCCGATGACTACGAGTTTATCCCGGCAAAGGTATACGACAATACGGTTTTGGTGGACAAGGACCCAGAATATGTGCGGATGCTGGAAACGCTGCCGGAGGATATGCGGCGAGCATGGCTGGACGGCGACTGGAATGTGTTTGCAGGGCAGTATTTTGCCGAGTGGCGTGACGACATCCATGTGATAGACCCAATCGGGATACCAGACTGGTGGAGACGCTACTTTGCGATGGACTATGGCCTTGATATGTTGGCCGGATACTGGATCGCCATTGACGGAGATGGAAACGGCTATGTGTACCGAGAGGTGTACGAGTCAGGGCTGATCGCCTCCGATGCCGCCATGCGTATCAAGGAGGCCAACGGAGACGATAAGATCGAGCAATGGCTTGCGCCGCCCGACCTGTGGAACAGGCGTAATGATACAGGCCGCAGCGTGGCGGATATATTTGTGGAGCAGGGCATCCCGCTGGTCAAGGTGGACAACGACCGTATCAACGGCTGGCAGGATGTGCATGAGTGGCTCAAGCCGAGGGACAGCAGAGATATCATAACCGGAGACAAGACAAGGATCGCTGGGCTGCGGTTTTTCCGCAACTGTAAGCAGGTCATTAGATGCCTGCCGATGGTCCAGTACGATGACAACAAGCCAAATGATGTAGCAAAGGACCCGCACGAGCTGACCCACGCACCGGACGCCATCAGGTATTTCTGCAGCGGAAGACCGTATGCGGGGCAGCAACCGGTTACAAAGTACGAGCTGCCGCCGGAGCTGCGACAGCCAGAGGAGCAAGGAGGATATCAGGTATGGTAAGGCGATGGCTTAAACGATTGATCCTGTGGGCATTAGGGGACGACCCAAAGGCGCAGGAACAATATGCGACAAAGATATTCAACGAGTGGCTTAACGGCCCGGAGGATTGATATGAGTGATGTAACTCTGTGGACGCTATACCGAGAGGGTGTAGCGTACCAAAACAAGATGGGCTTTAGCACCAAATTCCCGACCTTTGTTCGGTTTAAGGAGGGTGACCAGTGGCCACAAGCTACCGAGCGCACAAAAAACCTGCCGAGGCCCGTCCTTAACATCGTTGAGATGATAGTGCGCAGTAAGCGTTCGAGCGTGCTTGACCAGCCCGTTAGCATCGTCTACAGGCAAGGCAGCGCAACAGGCAATGAGATCCTTGACCAAATGCATCAGGACGCCGCCGAGAACTGCACCGAATATGCCCGCACGATATGGGACAGGGCAGACATGGACAAGCTGTGCAACGAGGCGTGTGACGATGCTGCGACCAATGGCACGGGCATCTGGCATTTTTACTGGGACAGCAGCGTGAAAGGCGACAAATTCGTTGGAGAGCTTCGAGGGGAAACCGTTGATGCTCTTAACTTCTTTGTGGCAAATCCGCAGCTTCGAGATGTGCAGAAGCAGGACTATCTCATCATCGCCCAGCGGCTCAAACTTGGCGCTGTGCGCAAGATGGCTAAGGAAAGGGGGCTTCCTGCGGAAAAGGTAGCAAACATCTGCCCCGATGAATTTGAGGACGCAAGCACCTATCAGGCAGAGCGTATCGAGCTGGACGGCAAGGAAAACGAAAAGGTCACGGTGCTGACCAAGTATTACCGAAAGAACGGCGAGGTCGTATTTGACAAAGCGACCAGAAGCGTGGAGATATGCAAAGCAGTACCGCTTACCCCGCAGGGCAGTCCAACCCGCATCAAGCTGTATCCTGTTGCGGCGCTCAACTGGAAGCTGCGGAAAGCCTGCTTCTACGGCATCGGCGAGATCGAGGGGCTTATCCCCAACCAAAAGCTCATCAACTTTATGTACGGAATGCAGGCGCTGGCAATCCAGCAGATGGGCTTTCCGAAGATCGTGGCAAAGCCCGGTGCAATCAGACAGCCGCTGACCAACGAGCCGGGGGAAATCGTCACAGACTACTCCAACGGCGGGATATCGTACCTGCAGCCTCCGGCGTTTTCGTCTGCTGCTACGCAGGTCAGCAACGACATGATCGATCTGACCCGTGTAGTGACCGGCACGACCGAGGTAACGACCGGTGAGTCCTTGGGTGCAAACATGGCTGCATCCGCAATCATCGCTTTGCAGAATCAAGCGCAGACCCCTGTCAACGAGATCCAGCGCAGATACTGGCACGCAGTTAAGGAGATCGGTCGCATTTGGATGGAGTTTTTCAAGACCTACTGCTCCGACAAGCGGGAAATCGTCATTGAGATGGGGGACGAGGTATCCGGCAGAGCGTTTACAGGTACTGACTATGCGATGTACGACTTTGACCTGCAGGTAGATGTAGGCGCTTCCTCCGAGTATTCTGCGGTGCTGGCACAGGCGACCTTGGACAAGATGCTTGACCGAGGGGACATTTCCATCGACCAGTACATCGAGCTTTCCGACCCGAATGTAGCGCCGTTCAAGGAGAAGTTCAAGCGAATGCGGGAAGCCCAGCCGCAAGCGGTGGGTATGCTTGGCGTTCCAGAGGAAGAAGTAAACGGCGTACAGAGCGTTTCCGGCATTGGCGGAGTTCCGCTGCCGGATGTGCCGAAGGCCCCGACCGTCATGGACAAGTTCACAGGAGGTGGCAACAATGCTGTGCCCAAACTGTAAAGCCGAAATGAGAATCACCGGCAAATACCTTACATTCACCGGGGATACCTCCCCAAACACAGAGACAAAAGCGTTTATCAAGCTGCAGCTGGAGTGCAAGAACCCCAAATGCACCAACAGGACACCGACCTATGTGACCAACCCCTTGGAGGGATAACCAATTTTTAAGTGGCTGCTAAACGGAACAAACCGAACCTCGCCACAGAAAGGAATTTATGGACGAAGAAATCATGACTGCTGCAAATGAAGATATCGAAGAAGATATCGACTCCTCTCCCGCAGTAGAGGAAACCGAGCCTGTCGAGCAGGAAGAACCTGCGGTACAGGAAGAACCGACCGAGACACAGCGTGTGTCACGGAGAATCAAAGAAGCATCCCAAAAGAGCGTGGACGACTTTATCCGCAGCATGGGCCTGACCAATCATTATGACAATGACAGACCCATCACCACAAAGGCGGAGTACGAAGCATTTGTTGCGATGCAGCGGCTGGACGAGGACGGCCAAACCGACCCCGTATCAGCTTACCGAAATCAATCCTTGGAAGCGGAGATTACCCGCTTGCGGAGCAATGAGCGCATGAGAGAGCTGGAGGCTGACCCTGTAAGAGGGCAGACATTCACGAAGCTCAAAGACCAAGTGGTTGAATTGATGGACTACTGCACCCAGCAGGGGACGCCCTGCAGCGTGGATGCAGCGTTCAACACAATTTTGGCGAACAGCTATTTTGACCTCGCCAACGATGCTGCAAACAAGGCAAAGGAAGACACGCTCCGAAGAATCAACAACAACGCACAAGCATCTCCCGGAGCATTGACGGGCGAAAGCCCCGAAACCGAAACCGACTACATGAAGATGTCGGACAAAGACTTTGAAAAGCTGTATCAAGCTGCACTCCGGGGGGAATTAAAAAATTAAGGAGTGTATAAAACTATGGCAACTACTACCCAGACTTACGGTAATCTTACCGCTGAACAGAAAACCTTTTACGACCGCACCCTGCTGTCCCGGCTGCTGCCCAATCTGACCTTCCTCAAGTACGGTCAGAAGCGCCCCATGCCGAAGAACGAGGGTGACACTATCAACTTCCGCCGCTTCAACTCCCTTGATGTACCTGCGGCATCCCTGACCGAGGGCGTAACCCCTGACGGAGACAACCTGTCCATCACCGCTGTGACCGCTACTGTGGCGCAGGAGGGCAACTGGGTTCGATGATGTTCTCTGCACCATTGTACTTGGAGAT
>OQWE01000042.1_pt1 | contig 37811 bp, 29 predicted proteins | sample 1691591 | NCBI WGS metagenome assembly OQWE01 (sample SAMN03418265, study PRJEB22391) | human gut metagenome | biome: human-gut; feature: organic feature; material: feces | host: Homo sapiens | place: Tanzania | collected 2013-01
AAATACATGTCCCAAAGTTGTTGTGAACAACGGCATAATAAAATCTCTGTTTATCAAGAAAAACAGCAGACAAAGAAGGATTGGCATAGAACCTACCATGATGGCAGTTGACCTACCGGAAGCGGTAGAAGCCTTAAGTTCTTGCTTGAGTTTCATTTTTTCCTTAATAGAATTTGCAATACCTTCCAAAATTGATGAAAGGTTACCACCGGTTTGTCTTTGAATAAGCACAGATGAAACCATAAGTGGCAAATAGTCGCTCTTGATTCTCTTGTTAAGTCGCTCAAGAGCCTCATCCATAGGCATACCCATTGACATTTCTTCAAGAACAATCGAAAATTCCGAAGCAATTGGGTCGGGCATATCTCTTGAAATAGCTTCCATTGCCTGAGTAAAGCTAAGACCGGCACGAAGCGAACTGCAAGAAAGCATAAGTGCGTCCGAAAGCTGAACATCAAACTTTTTTACTCTCTGCTTTTGCTTGATTTTTACTATTGCAAACGGAATCATTGCACCGATAACTGCGGCAATAATTGCAACGGTAATTAAGCTGTCGGGATAGGTGAGGGAATAGACGAAGAGTATTCTGCCACTCTTGATGAATTTATCGTAATGACTGTAGCCATCTACTCTTACTCCGTTTTCATAGACAGGACCGGAGAGGATGAATGCCTTATTCGATGCCTGCATCGTCCGCTCCGAATGAAGCTTCTGGGCTAGAGAATCGGCACAAGCCTGGAGGGTGTTGCTATAGTTGGGGGTAACGTAACTCTCCAGGATGATGTTGGCATGATTGGTGAATGAGAAGCGGGCATAGCCCTGGTATCCCGATACCGAAGTATCCTCCTGCTGGAAGAAGCAAGGATATTTGACAACGTAGCCGAAGTCCGGATCATTGTATTCCTTCATGGGTGCCATCTCTACCTTGGTCTTGAAATCCGCCATCGGTGTATGCTGCTCTTTCGTAACCTCATGATGATAGTTGATGATGAAGTTTATCATCATCAGCAAGACAACTGCTATCAAAAAAATCTTCTTCATATCTTTGCTTCTGTATTATAGCTGCAAAGGTATGAAGAAGATGGGAAAAAGCCAAATAACAAGTATGACATTTGGCTGACATTTCTGAACTTATCTGATTATCAGTCGGTAAGACTTGCCTCTTTCCGACTCAATCATGAGGTTGCTATTCTGCTCAATCACCGGTTTGATACGGCGAATCAAGGTATAGAGCGTTTCGCTGGCATCCGGTTTCTTGGGCCAAAGAGCATCACAAATCTCCTGTTTGGAGAGTTGATGATGCGTATTGTTGAAGAAGAGTTGCATCAGCTGGTGCTGCATCGGAGTAAACTTGATGGCTTGTCCGTTTTCCTGATTGTAGAAGGAATCCTCGTCTTGAGAATAGCACATGGTGCCGAACATATCAGCCTCATGATTCCAGGGTTGTTTTCTGCGATGATAGTATAGCGATGCAATAGCCCAAATCATAGCCATGAGAGTAAGCGTCAAAGGTGTCCGCTGGTTGCTCATGCAAAAAACATCTGCCATCGAACAATTGGCATAACTTTGTATGGAATGCTCGTTGAGGAGCATCTCTTTACTACTGAGCTGGTTGGCGCTATTTGCCAACTGGGAATTGTTTTTGCCTCTTCTTTTGTCTTCCATCACATAGCAGAGATTACTGGTCGATTTCAGCAGGTCGATACTGAGATGCGAGCGATAGCTCTGGATGGTATCAGGCGTAATCCATTGATATTTATTCTCTTGAAGTGTCTGAGCCAACGCTTTGTTCATATCTTGCACAATGGCATACTGAGCCTTGCGGTAGTTATTCACGCTGGAGAATGCCGCAGACATCACGAGGATGGCGAAGATGAGAATGGAATGATATGCTTTCAACTTCATTTTTTATATCGTTTAAATCTGTTACTATTTAACGAATCAATTGCAAAAGTACAGAAATTCAAGGAAAGTTGGTGTAAGTTTTGATATAATTTTCGTTAATTGATAAATGTCAGACTCATGTCAGCCATATTTTTCGCTTCGGTCTTCTCTTTTTGATACCTTTGCAGCAGAAAACAAGTTTTAGAAAAAGTATATGATGACAATGAAGAAAAGTAAATTGTTAACAGCTATGGTGATGCTGTGGGCATTGATCTCTTGTGCAGAAATAAGTGCCCAGGAGATCCAGAAGGTATCGAATGATTCTATAGCCTTGCAAGAGGTTGTTGTGAAGGCGGCACGAGTAGTCAACAAGGAAGATGGCAAGTTGATATTCCCAAGCGATATTCAGAAGCAGCGTTCTTTTTCTGGTTTTTCGCTTTTGGGAAAGTTGGCTTTGCCTCATATCAGGGTTGATGAGGCTGGCCGTTCCATTTCTGCTACCGATAATAAAGGAGAAGTGCAGATTCGTATCAATGGCATTCTCGCCAATATGCATGATGTGCAGATGCTGGATGTAGCTTCTATTATGAGTGTAGATTATATCGACAGTCCTGGCGTAAGATATGGAAAGAATATTGCATATGTGATAGATATTCATACCCGCAGGGCTTCATCGGGTGGCAGTTTGGGCTTCAACCTGACTAATGCGCTAACTACCAAGCTCGGTTCGAACGATGTCTATGCATCTGTCAATAGGGGCAAGAGCCAATTGAATATTTTATATGAGCAGACTTATGTGGATAATAAGGCATCCGAATATAATGAGGATGCTCAGTATCTTCTACATGATGGTTCTGAGTATCAGATATCTCGAAAAATCATGAATGGGGCAACTCGAAATTATGATAATACATTGCAGTTGAAGTATAATCTGGCTGATTCTGCCTTATATGTATTCCAGACAACGCTTACCACGGATTTCTGCAATCAGCCTTATACATCGAATGAGATGTGGTTTTCTGAATCAGGGAAGCCTGCGTATCCTGTTTACAGAACCAGCAAGGGTAGGGATTTTACTCCTGCTCTCGATTTGTATTTCTATCATCAGTTGGGCAAGCATCAGTCTTTGTCGGCAGATGTTTTGGGTACTTATATCCACACCAAAGGAGCCTATTATGAAGGTGAGGGCGAACCCTATCAATATCAGGTAGATGGAAAGACCTATTCGCTCATAGCCGAGGCTATCTATGAAAACCGGTTGAAACCCTTTACTTTTTCTGCAGGAACCAACTTGAACTGGAAATATATGGATAATCAGTATTTGGGCGATGTGGTTAGCGAGAATGGCATCCATTCATTGGGAATTTATGGTTTTACCCAAATCAAGGGAAGTTTGGGACAATTTAAGGAAGGAACATCCCGTTTAACTTATGTGGCTGGTTTCGGGGTGAGTAATCAGTCTTATCGACAGGGAAATGAAGAATTTAGTTTTTGGCTTTGTCGTCCGAAACTCACATTGGCTTATTCCTTGACATCTTCGTTTCAGATTCGCTTGGGAAGTGAATTATCACAGCATATTTCGCAGATAGCTATGATTTCGGATACCCGTATTCGAAAGAACAGTATGGAATGGACTGTGGGTAATCCTTCGCTTAAGCCTGATAGTAGATATGAGAACTGGGTGGTATTCTCTTTCAGTAAACCAAGGATTAATACTGATTTCACCTTGGATTATCGTATCAATCGTCATTGTAATTTGGCGAAATACACCCGCACGGAAGATGATCAGTTTCTTTATACCCAGGAGAATCAGCCCCATTGTAATATGTTGTATCTTACGAATGATACCCGGTTTGACATTATCCCCGACCACCTTATATTATCTGTGAACGCAGGTATTTACCGTTTTTTCAATAAGGGCGATGAGTACAATCATTGTTATACCGCTTATAATTATGGTGGAACATTACAGGGGTATTGGGGCAAATGGACTGTGATGCTGTATGCTGACAACGGTTGGAACTTTATGGAGGGAGAGAACATCGGGCATAATCCTCCTTCATTGGCAGCCTCAGCCAGTTATCATATAGGTGATTTCGATTTTACGCTCTATATGCATAATCCGTTTATGGCTCATCCGAAATCCTATTCAGCAGAAATCGTCAACGCCTTGCTCCATAAGCAGGTTTGTGGTTATGACAATTCGGAAGGTAATTTGTTCCGTATCGGTGTTGCCTGGAATATCAATCGGGGAAAGGAATACCGTAAGATACAGCGGAATATCAACAATGAGGAGCGCGAAACGGGTATCTTGAAATAGGTGGCTTTGCTTTCTATATGGGTTGCATGGGCAACAGCCGGAATTTATTTCTTCCCTTTATTGATGATATAGATTCCGGCAGTAGCCAATGCGCCTGCTATCAGATACTTCCAGTAGAAGGTTTCGCCAAGACAGAGGCAGGAGGTGATGGCTCCTACTACGGGGATGAGCGAATTGTATATCGCTACCTTTCCTACGGGATTGCAGCTCAATAATTTGTTGTAGAGAGCGAAACTGATGGTTGAGATGGCAATGAGCAGCAGAAGGATGGTGATGCCCCAGAGGCTGATGACTGGCAGATAGCCACCCATTAACAATGCAGGAATCACCAGCAAGGCTCCACCGATGCTCAGCGAATAACCGGTTCCTACGAAAACATCCACTCTCTTGCTCAATCCTCGGGTCAGCAGGGAAGCACTGGCTCCACACAGGGCATTGAGGATAATCATACCATCGCCCAGGAATGTGAAACTTCCGCTTTCCTTTCCGCCAAGGTTCAAGGCAAGGATGCCCAGGAAGCCGATGATGCAGCCCAATGCCTTTCGCCACGTCATCCTGTCGCTCTTGAAGAAGATGCAGGCAAAGATAACCACCGTGAAGACGCTCATCGAATTGAGTATCGCCGAACGTGCTCCAGCATTATGCGAGAGTCCGAAATAGAAGAAAGCATAATGAAGGGTGGTGTTGAGGAGTGCATAGAGGAGAAGGAACCAGACATTCTCTTGAACAGCTTTCTTCTTGAATCCGAATTTACGGTGCGAGCTTCTGGCGATGGCAAGGATGATGATGCCGGAGATGAAGAAGCGGATGCCTGCAAAAAGCATCTTGCTTCCGGTCATGTCTGCTGTAATCTGATATTCCTCCATTCCCATTTTTATCAATGGGTAAGCCCATCCCCACGAGATAGCAGCCGTAAGGGCGAACAGGCTTACCCATACCGGGCGCTGAAATATACTGAGTGTATTTGTTTCTTTCTTTTCCATTTATATTTATTGTAGGAGTATTGAAGGGTTATTTTACCTCTTCAAACTCCCAATCTTCTACTGTTCTGGTTTGAGTACTGAAGCTGATACCTATTTTATATATTTTTCTTTCATCTGCAGAGTATGGAATCATATAACCTTTCTCGTTTATTTGCTCCAAAGCTTCTTGGGCAGGTTTGTTGATCTTTATCTCAAAGACAAAGATTGCTGTAGGAGCAAACATTACAGCATCAGCTCTTCCCCTGCAACTTTTTACTTGTGTATAGGTTGCCACATTCATCATTGAAAGAACGATGTAGAGAATAGTCTCATAATAATATTCGCTCTTTTGCATATTCTCCAATACGCTCTTTCCTCCCTCTGGGTATGGAATAGAAGCAAAGTAAGCCTTCATCTGTTCCATGGCTTGGTCTATGTTACCCGTCAGCAGGTCACGATAGAAGAGTGCTGCAAAACCTAAGGACTGGCTATCGCTCTTGCCGGAATAGATGGGAAGGAGATTCTCCATTAATCCTGCCCTTACCTCTTTGTTTGGAATACCTAGATAATACCCATTGCTCAGTGGATCATACTTTTTGATGGTAAGATAGCCGCTTTGGTAGAGCAAAGGCAAGGCATCGCTCATCTTTTCCGTAGGACGGTCGAAGGATGAGGAAAAGGCAAACATATCGTCAAGTGTTGTGACATCTGTATGGAAATGTTGCATCTGATGAATCAGGTAGGTTGATGTACCCGAAGCATACCAGTAGTTGTCGATGAATCCTGCCGCAAAACTTCTCATGAGACTGTATGGATTGAAGATATCTTCACCTTCCCGACTGAAGTGGTAACCATCATAGTTTTCTCTTAGCAATTCTCTCATTCTTTCGAATGATACATGATTTTTGCTAGCCAGCAAAGCAATATCTTCTTTCAGAACAGTGTCCAGTTCATCCTTGGTGATGCCGCAGATGGTAGAAAACTCCGGATCCATACTGATGTTGGTAAGATTATTGATGGTGCTGAAGATGCTGAGTTGAGAGAATTTTGTGATTCCCGTGATAAAGGCAAAATGAATATGCGAACTGTTGGCTTTAATAGGCGCATAAAACTCCTGCATGATAGTTCTTACAGCTTCCAGTTTGGTCTCATCATGCAACACATCAAGTAGAGGAGCATCGTATTCGTCAATAATGATAACGACTTTTCTGCCAGTCATCGATTCTGCCTGTTCTATGAGCTGGGTTAATCTGTTGCCAGCACTTTTCCTCATATCTTCTATTCCGAATTGCTTTTCGAACCTGCGTAATTGCATGTCGAATTTTTCAGGAAAGAGAGATAAATCGCAGTTCTTGAAGGTTGACAGATCGAAATGGAGTACAGGATATTCTATCCATTCTTTCTCCAGAGTTTCGATAGCGAGCCCTTTGAAAAGATTTTTCTTTCCTTCAAAGTAAGAACGCAGCGTGCTGCTTAGAAGGGACTTACCAAAACGGCGTGGACGGCTAAGAAACACATATTTGTATTTCTTTGCCATATTGTAAATGAGGGCGGTTTTATCTACATAGATCATACCTTCCTCTATGATGTCGCTGAAGGTTTGCACTCCTACCGGATAGATTCTTTCCTTTGCCATAATCTTCGAAGTTTATATTTCCACCGCAAATTTACAATTATTATTTGATATATGCAAATAATCAAGTGCAATATTTGAAACAGCAAAATAAATATCCTCCTTATCTTTTCTTTTTTAGGATAAAATGAGTACTTTTGCAAAAAAAAGTTGGATTCATAGGTTAGCATTTTCTCTACTCGAGGGTAATAGCTAGTAAAAATCGTGATGGAAAAGAAAGAAATATCAACACTGTTCAGGCAGTATTACGGGCGGATGTATGGGATGGCTGTCAGCATCCTCTATGATGAGCAAGAGAGCAAGGATGTGGTTAGCGACATCTTTGAACGATTGCTCGAATCTGATATCGTATTGTTGCCAGATACCGTCGAGCACTATCTGCTAACGAGTGTTCGAAACAGTTGCCTCAAGCGCATTTCCCAAAAATCGAACCGGCAGCGTATCGCTATGCTTTATGCCAGCGAACAGCAGTTGGCAGCATCTTCCGAAGAAGATGAACTCCGGTTGGAGCAGATGCTGCATTTTGCCAAGACTCATCTCACCGTACAACAGCAGTGCATTTTCAAGATGCGATTCCTGGGCGGGATGAAGTATGGAGAGATAGGAGAGGAACTGGGTATCAGCCGAGTGGCAGTCTGGAAACATCTTTCCAACATTACGAAGATGATTAAAGAACAATTTAAAGATTCAGAGTTATGACCAACAAGAGTAATGACGATCAGTTAGTTCTGCTGAAGCGGGCTTATGCCTATGAGAAGGCGAAAGACTCTGTGGATGTGGATGAAGCTTGGAAGGAGTTTGAGGCAAAGCTTGCTGATACTGATTCCAAGCAAGGGGATGAGGCTTTGGATATTTCCGAAAAAGCGTATCATCCGATAGGGCAATCTTCCTGGCTGAAGATAGCAGCCGTCTTTGTGGGATTGCTGATGCTTTCGGGCATTTCGTATGCAGCGTATCATATTGTGAACCATGCAGAAAAGAACGAGACGGCTTTGGTGACAGATAGCGTGAAGACATCGCAAAAACAGAAGGCAAAAGTTGCGGTAGATGATGCTTGGCTGAAGATTGAACCGACCAAGAAAGCCCCTGTAGTCTTTGAGGATATTGAGTTGTCAGGCATCTTGGAGTATATTGCCGATAAGATGCAGGTAAAGGTGGAGTACCGCAACCGGGCAGCAGCACATATCCGTTTTTATCTGCAATGGGATAGCAAGGATTCCCTGCAGGATATCATCGACAAGATCAATCACTTTGATAAGGTACATCTTTCCTTTGATGAGGCTAATCAGGTGTTGATCGTAGAGTAAATACGCATGATTTGTTCCTATCCGACAGGAACAGTGAAAAAGAGAGAAACTATGAAGAGAATCATATTTATGATATTTCTGTGCATGGCGCTTATGACAGGTTATGCACAACGCTTGTCGCATACTTTCGACAAGGCTTCGTTCAGTAAGGTCTTGGTCTGGCTAGACAAGGCTCAAACCCAATATAAAATCAATTTTATCTACGATGAGTTGGAGGATTTCACCGTCAGTACTTCTTTCAAGAACAAGGATGTTCGTGATATCGTAACCCAGGTAATTGGCTTTTATCCCATCCGTGCCACCTTCGACAAGGATGAGATCTATTTCGAGTGTGTCCAGAAGGAACCTCAAAAGCTGATAGGAAGGGTGCTGGATGATAAGGGCGCACCGATGGAGTTTGTCAACATCGCCCTTCTGGATGTCAGGGATTCCAGCTATGTGAATGGCGGTGTGAGCAATCTTTCTGGCGACTTCGTGATTCCTGTTCATCAGAAGCAGGTCATCGCCCGCTTCTCCTATGTGGGCTACAAGACCCTGTATAAACGGGTGAATGTGGGCAAGATGGGCAGCATCCGGTTGTTCCGTGATGCCTATACATTAAATAAGGTGGTGGTGAAAGCCTACAAGCCTTTGTTCCAACGCAAGGAAGACAAGACCGTTTTCAATGTGAGTGAACTGAAGAATATCGGGGCTATGAATGCCACGGATGTGTTGAAGTATGCTCCAAAGGTGATGGTGCAGGATGATGCTTCCGGAGGAGTGAATATCAAGGTGAATAATACAGAGGCAACCATTTTCGTAAATGACAGAAAACTGGCAGGAACGGAACTGAAGTCTTTCCTTTCAAGCATCAAGGCTGATGATATCCAAAGCATTGAGATACAAGATACGCATGGTGCTGAGTATGATGCCGACATTAAGGGTGGCATTGTTCATATCAGGACAAGGATTCGGGCTGGTTTTAATGGAAGTATCACGGGATATGTGGGAAATCTAAGCCCAGAATCGAGTAAGTTTTATTCCTATTATCCATTATTGAATCTTAACTTGGGAACGGAGCGTTGGAATGTTTATGCCTCTACTTATTATATCTGGGCAAGAAATGCCCTATATGGTGAGACGCGACATCATTTTATGGAGACTGATACCCATCATCTTGTAGCTGAAACGTACGATAATAGACAAAAGTTATATTTCTATCGTGTGGGTAGTATCTACGCCATTGATAAGAAGCATCATCATCTATTGGGTGCAGAGCTGAATGGAAATATCAATAAGAGGCATGCTGTTAGCGCAGGTGGTTACTGTAAGTTTACTGATGCCAATAAGATGACGTATCAAGGTGTTTCTGATATGAACGACCATAATAAAACGGATTATCTGAATGCGGTGCTTTCTTATAATTGGAAAATAGATGAGAAAGACAGTTATCTAAAGGTATTAGGCAACTATAATTATAAGCATGCCAATAAGGGCAATAGTTTCGTAGCATCTTATGAAGATTATGAGCCTTTGCATACGGATGAGTATAATCAATCAACCTCGAATGCCAATACAGGAAGTTTGCAGACGGATTTCCGTTATAATTTCCCTAGCAGTTTGGCGCTTCGCTTAGGTTCTAAATATGAGAATAATATCAGAACCACAGGATTGAACATCAGGAACAATCTCGTGGAGGGAAATTTGACTTCAAGCGATTGGGAGTATCAGGAACAGGTTGCGGCTGCTTATCTCGGGTTGTCGAAGAACTTTGGAGAGAAGGTGTTTGCTTATCTGAGTATGCGAATGGAGAATACTTGGCAGAAGGGTATCAATCGTTTGACTGATAAAACAGAGGTGGATAAGCGATATACCAACTGGTTTCCTTATGCATACCTGTCTTATAAGTTCAATAACAAGAGCAGTATGAGTCTTACATATAGCAGCAGTATCAACCGTCCTTCGTTTAGTGATCTTACCAATAACAAGGAACGTATTTCTGCCGTTCTTTATACAACTGGCAATCCGAATGTGCAGCCATCTATCAGTAACTCCCTTATATGGGAGTTGACGCATGGTAACCATTCTCTGTCTTTCTCGTATAAGCATAGGAAAGATGTGATAGCTGAGTATTTTGAGACGATTGGTGACAAGACTTATCGTGATATAACCAATTTTGGCTCAGAGACCATCGTGAGGGCTTATTATGCTTTCAATGGGAAAATCTTGCCTTGGTGGAATCTCAATGTGGGGTTGGCTGGCTATTATGACGATATCCCAAAGAGTTATAATGTAAAGCACATTTGGGTGGTAAGAGGCAATTGCGTCAATTACCTCACTTTCAAGAAGATAGGTAGTTTTTCTGTGGAGGGAAATTATTCTACAAGCACGATAGATGCTAACTATAAAAGTCATCCTCTTGGCTACGTGTGTTTAGGGTATAATCGAACATTCTTGAAGGATGCCTTGTCGCTGGGTTTCAGCGTATTTGATGTCTTCCATACTTTTCGTCAGAAAGGCTATCAGCTCAATCCAGTCCTCGACTATGAGTTCTATCAGAAGGCATACTCCCGTTATAGCCTGACATTGACTTATAGCTTCCACAATAAGTATAAGGCTCGTAAAGGTCAGATTCAGAATGATAACTCTATTATCAATCGACTATAAAAAATGGGGAATCTGTTTCTGCAGGTTCCCCTTTTTCCTCTTTATCAATTCCTTGTTTTTCTATCTTTCAATTTCTTCTACAAGTCCCCCAGATGTCTTTCTATAGGAATTCCGCGGTTCTTGTCCTTGTCATCCTTGTTGATGTCTATCCAGTTGCGCAGGGTATCCATGGCGATGCGGGTGGCATGGCGGAGATGATCGCCATCCTTCAGTCTGCCCACGATGATGCTGGAGAAGATGTCGCCGGTGCCCGGGAACTGAACTGGGATTTCTTCGTAGGGCAGGAGGAAATACTCTTCTGTAAGATGATTGAAGCCAACCACGGCATGCTGACCCTCTACGATGCACGAGGTGATGAGCACGGAGTGGGAACCGATGGCTCTCAGTTTATCTATCAGTTCATAGGCTTCCTTCTCCGAGATTCCCTCTTCCTTGTATTCCGAATCCGTCAGCAGGCAAGCCTCGGTATAGTTGGGAAAACAGAGATGCGATACGCTCAGCATCTCCTTCATGCATCTCACGGTACTCTCACTGGCTCCACCATAGAGCTTGCCGTAATCGCCCATCACTGGGTCCACATAGATGTCAGTACCTAATGCCGCCTGTTCTCTGCAATAGCGTGCTACTAACTTTGCCTGTTGCTCCGAAGCCATGAAACCCGTGGTGATGGCATCGAAGTGAATGCCCAGTTCGTTCCACTTCTGCAAGGCTTCCTCGATATACGAAGTGCATTCCAGAATGGCGTACTTGCCGTATGGGAAGGTGTTGCTGATGAGCATGGTGGGCAGATTGAACACGTCGAGTCCCATATAAGAGAGGATAGGCATCTGAACTGCGGCAGATACCTTTCCGTAACCACACATGTCGCTGATAATAAGGATATTACTTTTCGCTTTCATTCTTTCTTTTTTCTACTTGCTTTTCTTTCTTATCCTGATTATCTCTTAATAGCTGGCTGTACACTTGATGCCTAATGCCTCTACACGGTCCTTGATGGCATCGAGAACTTCCTTTGGTGCCTTTTCCAGCAACTTGTCTGGTGTTTCGCGGGCGATGGTATAAACCATTACCTGCTGAGGCTGGATGTCTTTCACTGCCTCCAGCCAAGGAGCCACGAAGTGCTCGCTGGTATTGTCCAATCCGTCACCTCTCAGGAACATGGTCTGGATGATGACGTGCCCCTTGAACATCTTCAGATATTTGATTACATCCTTCACATCGTAGTTAGGCTGCTGAGGGCGGTCCAGCTTCTTGATGTAATCCATATCCACGGTATCCAGTTTCAGGATGTTGTTATCCACGAGCATCAGCGCCTCTCTCACTTCCTCCTTATATATATAGGTGGCGTTGCTGAGTACGGATACTTGTGCTTCAGGGAAATATTTCTTGCAGAGTTCCATCGTATCTTCCACGATGCCCTTGAAGTCAGGGTGTCCCGTAGGTTCACCGTTTCCGGCGAAGGTGATGTCATCCAGAGGCTGGTTGTTGTCGTGGCGCTCTTTCAGAACCTTCTCCAATCCTTCTCTTACCTCCTCGCGGGTAGGGCGCTTCTTCTTAGGACGGAAGTCGGCGTTGAATCCGCATTCGCAATAAACGCAGTCGAATGAACAGACCTTGCCATCAGATGGCATGAGGTTGATGCCCAGTGAAACTCCCAGACGGCGGGAGTTTACCGGACCGAATATCGGTGATGGATAAATAATCGTTGACATAATCTTATTTTATTAACTTATTCGTTATTTGGTGGGCAAAAGTACTAAAAAATGTTGGAATGAACAAATAAATCAACTGAAAATCGATTTATCCTTACCATTTGTCTTCTATCTCCGATAGATTGTGTACTTTTGCATTCCAATCCGGGGAGATTCTTGGTGATTTCGATTCGGATTTAAAGAAAAAAACAAAAAAGTTAATGTTTTGCTTAGTTTTTCGCTTGGCTCAACTGTATATATAGTATATGAACAGAAAAAAGGACATAGAACAGTTATTCCGTCAGCATTACGCGAAGATGTACAATCTGGCCAGATGCATTCTTTCGGATGATGACGAGAGCAAGGATGTGGTGAGCGAAGTATTCGCCCAGATTCTTGCCGATGATGTGGTTCTGGTGCCTGGGAGTGAGGAAGGTTACTTGATGCGGAGCGTACGCAACCGCTGTCTCAACCTGATAGCTCATAAGAGCGTGAAGGAAAGGGTGGCGAAGCTGCTGCTGGATGATGCCGACGTGATTCTCTCGGAAGAGACCGACGAGCGACTCGACCGGCTGATGCTTCTCATCGAAGACCTGGAACCGCCTATCCGGCAACTCATTTTCCGTCTGCGCTATCTTCAGGAGAAATCTTATCAGGAGGTGGCTGATGAAGTGGGAGTGAGCAAGGTGACGGTGTTCAATCATCTCTCGAAGGCGATGGACTGGATTAAGAAACAATTTAAATGAGCAAGACAATGACAAACATGAGTAAAGAAGAAAAGCGGATGATGCTCTTTGACATGCAGGAGCATCCCGAGAAATATACCGACGAGCAGGTGGAACGCCTGCTTGCCGATGAGGAAGTGAAGGAGTTCTTCCATGAACTGGTGATGGCGAGAATGGCTGGCAAGAAAGCCAATCCGAAGAATGTGGATGTGGATGAGGCTTGGAAGGAGTTTGTTCAGGCACATCATGAGGATAAGTTGGCGATAGATGCCGGCAGAGCCAAGGGTACTTATCGCAACCGGATGAAGATTGCCGCATCCATCGTCGGCATCATCTTCCTCTCGGGTGTAGCCTTGGCTGCGATTCACAATGGCTGGTTGGGGTTCCCGGCTTCTGATCAGACAGCGAATAACAAGGCTGCGACAGAACAGCTGGCAACAACCCAGGCGCTGCCGAATGACAGTCTTCGTGCTGCAACAGCAGAGAAGAAGGATTCTCTTGATATGAAACCGGTGGTGTTTGATGATGCCGAATTGGGAATCATCCTGGCTCAGCTATCCGGTTTCTATCATGTCAAGGTGGAGTATGTGGATGCCGGTGCCCAGCACATCCGTCTCTTCTTCAACTGGAACAAGACGAAGACTTTGGAGCAGAACCTGGAGATTTTGAATGCTTTCGACCGCATACAGATAGAGTATATTGACGGTACATTGTTGGTGAAATAAGATAGGAGGATATATTTATGAGAGATTTTTGGAAACCAATGCCCGTTAGCGGCAAGCCCATCAGAGAGCTTCTTCTTCTCTTCCTGCTGCTTTGGGTTCAGCAGTCTTATGCCCAGCGCATCACCCGACAATATAATAATGTGTCGTTCTCTGCGGCGTTGAAGGATTTGAATGCCCGCCAGCATAAGTACACCATCAACTTCGTGTATGATGAGCTGGAGGATTTCAGGGTAACCAAGAGCATCAGAAACCAGAGTGTTCCCGATGCCATCATGCAACTGATAGGATTCTATCCCATCAAGATGACGCAGGTGGAGGATAATATCATGGTGGAGTGTACGCAGAAGACTCCCACCAAGATGATAGGCCGTATCATCGACAATAAGAATCGCCCTATAGATTTCGCCAATGTAGCCCTGCTGAATGTTCGTGATTCTTCATTGATAAATGGCGGTGTGACGAATGAAAACGGCCAGTTCGTGATTCCCTGCGGAGCCAGAAAGGCGATAGTAAGAGTTAGTTGCGTGGGCTATCATACCGCTGTTGATACTTATAATACAGGTAAGATAGGTTCAATTACTCTGAAGGAGGCAACGATGAACCTGCAGAAGGTGATTGTGAAGGCGGTTCGCCCTAAGACAAAACTGACTCGCGAGGGATTCCAGACCCAGGTGCAGGGTACGATACTGAGTGATGCAGGTATGGTTGCCGACTTGTTGAAGCAGGTTCCAAGAGTGCGTGTAGATAAGGATGGAAACTGTTCGGTGTTTGGAAAAGGCACACCGGAGATTTATGTCAATGGCAGAAAGCTGACCGACAAAAATGAATTGCAAACCATATCTTCCAAGGATGTGAAGAACGTGACGGTTATCACGACTCCTGGTGCGCAGTATGATGCCCAGGTCAATTCGGTGATTCGTATTACTACGGTCAAGAAGCAAGGTTATGGATGGAGTGGTAATTTCCAGGCAAAATATGGTTTTGCCATGAAGAATGCCTGGCAAGAGCAGGCTAATCTCAATTACCGTGCGGGTGGACTGGATGTATTCGGTGGATTGATGTGGTCAGATTCGTATTTCTATGATAAGTTGGGATTGGATGAATATATCAATGGCAATCAGCATCAGATATATCAAAAATCTGCAGGGCGCATAGATGCTAGAAATTATGGACCTGATGCCAATCTGGGTTTCAATTATGAATTCAACGAAAATCATACCATCGGTCTGAAATATAAGTTTGGTTCTGGCTATACCAAGTATTTTACTGATCAGAATAACTATTCCATCTTTCAGGATGGAGTTCACCAGGGAGATGTGAATTATCTCAACGATGAGTCTGATTCCAAGCAGACTCCTATTCATCAGGCTGACTTTTATTATGATGGTAAGATAGGCAAGTGGAGTATAGACCTGAATGCATCTGCTATGTGGCGGACGAAAGACCAGATACAGAAGGCCACAGAAACCAGTACTGAGTTGGGCGACCAGATAGTATGTTCTGATAGCCATACCAAAGGAAAGTTGCTTGCCGGTAAATTGGTTGTCTCTTATCCTTTGACCGACCAGTTGAACATAGACTTTGGTTCGGAATACACAAATTCTGATAGTCATACCAACAACAAGAACGAGGGTGGTGTGGCTGCATCCAATGATTCCAGAATCAAGGAACAGAACATTGCCACCTTTGCTGAGGCTGCATGGTCGTTGGGAGATTATTCCCTGAATGCCGGTGTGAGATATGAGCATGTAAAATCAGACTATTATGCCGAAGGAGTGCTCAACCCGGATATGAGCAGAAAGTATGATAATGTATTTCCTAATGTATCCTTGGGATATGACAAGGGCAAGTGGCATTCTTCGTTGAGTTTCACGGCGAAGACCTATCGACCAAGTTACTTCCGTCTTTCCGGTTATACCCGATATACGAGTCGTCATTCCTATGAAAGCGGTAATCCTAACTTGCGACCAACGGATGCCTATCATCTGGAATGGGATGCGCAATATTCCTGGCTGAGTTTCTCTGCTGAATATATTTACAACAAGAATGCCTCGGTATATATGATGAAGCCATTCCAGGGCAATAAGGATATAGCCCTGTCATATTACGAGAATGTAGATAAGATTCAGAACCTGAAGTTCTATCTTGAGGCTACTCCGGTGATAGGCTTATGGCATCTTGACTATACGGTAGGTCTGGTCAATCAGTTCTTTAATGCCGAGAAATATGTCAGCGACTATAATGCCAACCGTCCTTCTCTCTATCTGGATTTGGAGAATACCTGGGTATTGCCACATCATTGGAAGGCTCGATTGGAATACTCTTACCAGTCGCGTAATTATAGCGAATTGGGTGTCAACTATGCATGGAATTCCCTGGATGCGTCTATTTCCAAGTCATTCCTGAACAACCGACTGGTTGTAAGATTGGAAGCAGAGGATTTGCTTCATGGACAGAACGAGAGTTGGCAATATCATAATTCGTATGCGCACTTCACCAGAACCGGTATAGATAATACCCGCATGTTCTTGGTCAATGTAACTTATAACTTCAATGCCACCAAGAGTAAGTATAAGGGTACAGGTGCTGGTAATGCAGAAAAGAGCAGATTATAGCTATTTTTTAAAACACGGACAAATTCAATTTGTCCGTGTTATTTTTTTCTATGCTTTTCTCCCCGTAACTCTATGACATTTGGATGTTAACTCTATGAGTTAGGTTTTTTAAGAGATGATGTATGACAAAAAACGGGAATGCATTCCGGGTAGGAGGGATGAAGAATTGGATAGAATTGGTAATTTGATGCAGTTATACAAATTTAACGGAAGAGTTGTAATGGCTTTGGATAATAATGTGTACTTTTGTACTAGATAATGATGAAATAAAAACATATTGTAAGAATGAAGACGGTTTTTTGCTCTTTTGGACTGCTGATGGCTGCTGTGCCCGTGTTCGCTCAGAACACTGGGAAGGACTCTATTGTCTCTACTAAAGCTTTGGATGATGTGGTGGTATCAGCCTCCAATATCAGTCGTGTGGGTGATCATCTCGTCATCTATCCCAACAGCCAGCAACGAAAACATGCGGTCAATGGATTCGGGGTGTTGGAAAACCTGAATATCCCAGGACTCATCATCGACGCGAAGTCGAATCAGGTGGATGTGATGGGACTGCAAGCCACCTTGTATCTGAATGGGCAGGAATGCGACATCCGGGAAATACAGATGCTCCGTCCTCGTGACATCGAGAAGATAGAATATCATGATGCTCCATCTGGAAAATACGCCAAGGATAAGCTTGTCGTCAACTTCATCACCAAACAATACCGATATGGAGGATATGTGCAGGCTGACGGACTGCAGACGATAGGATATGACCATGGCGACTATAACGTTGCCACCAATTATGTAAAAGGTAACAATTCCTATACTGTGTTTGCTGGTGCAAACTATAGTCATGTAGATGGTACTGAGACCTGGAACAATGAGAACTATCAGTTTCCACAATCCCTATTTGATAGGGAGAGCTATAGTAAGAATTCTTACCGGAATCTTCAGGAATATATGCAGTTCCGCTATCAGAACCAGAAGGGAAAGAGATATTGGGTGGGCAAGTTTACGCTCGTCAACCTCTCTACTCCAAGAAATGCATCTTCTGGTTTTGCGAGGGAAAGCACAGAGACGGACATCTTCTCAAATATCCGGAAGAAGAGTCTGTCTCCTAAGATTGACCTGAACGCCAACTTGCCATTAAGCAAGAATCAGACGCTTACCTTGGGAGTACATGGCAAGTATTCTGCCAACTCCTATCATCGTCTTTACCAGGAGCAGCCTTTCGAGGCAATGACCGATGAAGACGAGAATGCGCTGTCGTTCCAGCTGTCTGCCATCTATAATTATTTCTCTCAAAAGCATTCCTTATCTGTGGAACTGTTTCATTACCACGATGTCTGGAATGCCGATTATTCCGGCAATTGCGAACTTTGGCAGCATCTGTGGAAAGGGGAGTCGTTGGCTTTCTTCTCCTATAATTTCCAGGTTAGCAGGCGCTTGAGCCTGAAAACCCGCATCGGATTGGATTGGCTTCAATATCATCTGCATGGAGACAACAGTTTTAGCCAGCTGTCTCCTCGCATCAATACGAATGTGCAATACCAGCTGAATAAGGGAATGCTCTTGTGGTCATTCAACTTTGTGAACTCCAATCATGGTATGGATGTCATCAACCGGGCTATGATTCAGGTCAATTCCCACATGATGGAAAAGGGAATGCCTGAACTGAAGAAATCGCATGACATCAACACCTATTTGTATTATATGGGGCGTTTCAACAGGTTGAGTGTTTCTGCCATCGGACAATTCCGCTACAATCATCATCCTGTAACTGATGATTATTACCTGGATGAGGCAAACGGGAAAATAGTGAAGACTTACTCGAACGGTGGAAATGCTCAATATTATTCTGCTATCCTCGCCTTGCAGTACAAACTGTGTAAGTTTGCCAATCTGTCGGGAGATATCAGATATAACCATGCGGAGGTGAAGACTACCTGGTCGAAGCATAACAACAATTTGACGGGTAATCTTGGGTTGAATATGTTCATGGGTGATTTTGCCTTGAAGCCTTACCTGCATTTTGGCAAGAAGTCTTTGGATGAAGCAGCTTTGGTGATAAGCAAGACTCCTATCGACTATGGAATGTCGTGTTCTTACAGCAGGGGCAACCTCTATGTAGAACTTCAGGCAGTATCGCCTTTCAAAAAGCAGGAGAAGCGATATTGGTTGGATTTACCTATCTACAGTTACAGTAAGAGCATCAAAGACCAGACGGCTTCGCAATATGCCAGCATCAAGGTTGCTTACTCCTTCGACTTTGGCAGGAAAACCCAAAAAGTAGAGAAGGATGTTAATAAGAACATAAACAGCTCTTTGTTAAGAGTGGAATAGAGTTTTATAAAACAAAAGATATAGGAACGGATGAAAATGTTAGATTTTAAGGTAAAAAGATTTGTTGGTATTATATTTCATTTGATTTTAGCTCAAATCTGTTTGGCACAGACTGGTATCGCTAACCAAAATTTTGGAAAGGATACTCTGCAATTAAAGGAGGTTGTTGTTAGAGCAACCCGCCCTTTGGCAAAGTTGAACAGCGAAGGCTTTGTGACAGAAGTCAAAGGTACCGTTTTGGAAAAACTTGGTTTTGCAAAAGATGTTATGGGTATGTTGCCTGGTGTACTGAATAATAATGGTTCCATTGAAGTTTTTGGCAAGGGAAAACCAGTCTTCTATATCAATGGACATATTGTCCGCAATAATATAGAAGTTGAGCAATTGAAGGCTAACCAAATAGATAAGATAACAGTTATAACGAATCCAAGTTCACGTTATGCATCAACCGTAGGTTCCATCATAAAGATAACAACCATTAAAAAGGTTGGGGATGGTTTCTCCTTTGATAACATTGCTACTTTTGGTTGTCGTAATTATCTGTATGGCAAAGACAATTTGGACTTGAACTATAGAATTGACAATTTGGATGTTTTTGGAACGTTGGGATTTGAGAAAGGCAAGGATACGAACTCTAGCAAAAATGTTCAGAATTCATGGCTCTCGTCACATCATCAGCAGAATACGACTATGAAATCGACACAGCACTCAAAGTTGATTGATGGTAAATGGGGATTTGATTTTTCCTCGTCTCCAAAACTCTCATTTGGCGCATTTTACCAAGTGTCTTATGCTCCAATAAAGACCAATTCTAGCATTATGTCATCATTATATTCTGATGATGTAATTGAAAGTGAGACTTCTGCATACAAGGATATCAAATTAAGAGATTTGGAACATTTGTTAGATGGATATTGCCATGGGGTTTGGGGAAAATGGAATTTGGAAATGACTTTTGATTTAATGTGGAAAAAAACACGTGAAAATCAAAATGTTATAGAGCAAACTGGCATCAATCAGGATTTCGGAATAAAAGATGTTGGGCATGCTAGGTTAATGGCAACGGAATTATATGCGTCACACCCATTTCTTAAAGGTAATTTTAGCTTTGGAGTAGATTTCACCAATAGTAGCCGTGAGGAAAATTCAGAAAGTGAAAATAGCATTATGGCAGGCGAGAACAATAAAATACAGGAGCTGAACATGGCATATTACGTTGAAACTATGCAGCATCTAGGCAATGTAACATTCCGTATCGGTGGCAGGTATGAGCATGTGAACAGTGAATATTTTATAGGTGGCAGAAAAAATCACGAACAGTCACATGTTTATGATAAGTTTTTCCCGACTGCTTCATTGTCTCTGCCCATTGGAAAAACTATGGTGCAGCTGAGCTATTCTAAGCAATGCTATCGTCCATTGTACTCTCAGTTGAGCAACACGGTTCACTATGTTAACAAATATCTCTATCAAAGTGGAAATCCGTATTTGCAACCATCCTATAGCGACAACATCTCTTTGAATTTGAGGTATCGCTGGCTGGCATTAACTGCTAATTATAAAAAGGTGCAAAACCAAATAATAACATCATATACATATTATGATGATGCGAAGACTATTGCTTTGCTCAAAAAGGAAAATTCTAGAAACAGTCTGTCTAACTTACAGATAATGGCTTCTTTTATGCCCGGATTCCTTTGGAAATGCTATTATCCTGTATTGGCATGTGGTGTTGTCTCGCAATTTTACAAGATTGATTACAGAGGAAATATAAAGCACGTGGACAATCCTTTGGTTGTAGTTAAGTTCAATAATATTTTCAAATTCCATAACAACTATATGGCGACCGTAAATTACAGTTGGCGTAGTGAGGGAAATAGTGAGAATATTAAGATGGGGAGTGTTGGACAGATAAATCTTTCTTTGGCTAAGGACTTATCTAAAAAATGGAATGTCAAGTTGTCTGCAAATGACATCTTTAATACTGCCCGCAAAAATACTTTTACCATTTTCAGCGGAATGAATGATGTCTATATTGAAAAGGCTGCGACTGTAAGGGCAGTAGAATGTATCGTAAGATATAAGTTTAATACAGTTAAAGCAAAATATAAAGGTAAAGGGGCAGGGAAAAAGGAAATGGATAGATTGTAAATGTTTAAACTCTATCCATTCTGGGATATGCTTATCGATTGTTTGTCGTAGTTCATATACCCATATAAATGCAGCTTTATGCTTCAATTTAACAGGATTTTTTCCTCTGTTTCTTTGCCATTTCCATCTTTTTCCTTAATTTTGCAGCAGAAACTCTATAATAGATATATGTAATGGCAATAAGAATGAAGATGAAACAGAAAAATATGAGAAAGATAGGCATCGCTTCGGCTCTGGGCCTGGTGGTGCTCGTGATGCTGGGACTGTATGGTGCCAGCAACTATATGCTCAATTATTCGCTCAACTATCCGAAGGAGGAGAGAATGACGGCTGAGCATTGGAAGAACAGAATGAAGAACGAGTGCCCCTGGATGATTGGCTGGATGGACTCCGTGTATCAGCACCATTGCGTGAAGGATACCTTTGTCACGATGCCATCGGGCTACAAGGCCCATGCCATCTATCTCTATGCACCGAAGACTACGGAAAAGACTGCCGTGGTGGTGCATGGCTATCAGGTGCGCTCCGAGGGAATGCTGCACATCGCCTATCTCTATAATCACGATATGGGGTATAATGTGCTCCTGCCAGATCTGTATGGACATGGAGAGAGCGAGGGCGACCATATCCAGATGGGATGGAAGGATAGATGGGATGTGATCAGATGGTCGGAAATCGCCAATGAGATTTTTAAAGTGAAGGGTGAAGAACAGAGAGCGAAAAATACCAGTCAGGTGATTCACGGCATTTCGATGGGTGCGGCAACCACGATGGCTGTATCGGGAGAGAAGACTCCCGATTACGTGAAGTGCTTTGTGGAGGACTGCGGCTATACCAGCGTATGGGATGAGTTTTCTGCTCAGCTCAAGGACCAGTTTGGCTTGCCTGCCTTTCCGCTGATGAATACCACTTCAGTTCTTTGCCAGCATCGCTACGGCTGGTCGTTTGTCGAGGCTCAGCAGATAGAGCAGGTTCGCAAGAGCACCAAACCGATGCTCTTTATCCATGGCGATAAGGATGCCTTCGTGCCCTACGCCATGCTTCATCCGCTTTATGAGGCAAAGACGAAGGGCAGAAAAGCCATCTTCATCGCCAAAGGTTCCGTTCATGCCATGGCATATCGCGACCATCACGAGGAATATACCCGCATCGTGAAAGACTTTGTTTTGAAGGGAGAATAGTATTTGAATGGACGAAAAATATCAGTTCATTCTAAAGAACTCAATAAAAAAGGAGAAGATTCTTGTGAGTCTTCTCCTTTTTTTATTGAGATATCTTTTTTTTATTGAGATATCTTGAAGTGTGATATCAGTAAAGTTATGCTTTTTCGATAATCCAATCTTTGATGCTACCTGTTGTGCTGTCGAAGTTGATGCCTACCTTGGTGATAGGTTTGCCACAGAGAGCAAAGCGCTTGTGGTAGTTCTTCAGATTCATCTGGCGCATGGCAGCTTGGGCACTCTTGTTGAGCTTTAGCTCAATAAGGTAGAGGTCAGTCTGGGTAAGCAGAACCATATCCACTCTTCCTCTTGGTGTATGTACTTCCACATCCAGGACAAATCCCGTGAGCAGGGTGAAGATGATGTAGAGCATCTGCTGATAATGTCCCTCGTGATTGGTTACATGGCAATACGGAATGGTTTCGAAGTAATCCTGCAGAAGCTGCAGGGCACCATCCATATCTTGCTTGCGGATAAGGGATGCCATCTTGGCGATGGTGACGCCGCCTTGCTGGGCACTCTTGCCATCCACGTAGTTGGGCAGGAGATTGTCAAACAGTCCTACTCTTATTTCCTTGTTCGGGATGTCGAGGGTATAGAGCTGTGTATCCTTGTCGTAATCCTTGATGGTGACGTATCCGCTCTGATAGAGCAGTGGGGTGATGGTCTTCATCTTTTCCGTCGGGGCATCGAAGGCAGATTCCAGGGCTTCTGTAGGAGCTATCTCGTTGGGCAGTACCTCAAACTTATTCAGCATATTGATGAGATAGGTAGGGGTGCCCGAACTGAACCAATAGGCGCCGAATTCTTTTTCTGCAAAGCAATTGAGCAGACTGTAAGGATTGAAGACATCTGGTGATACCTTGGCAAAATGATAGCCATCGTAGTGTTCCTTCAGTTTGGCGATGGTTGCTTCTCTCGTCAAGTCCTGTGATTGCGCAAGCATATCAATATCTTCCGACATTTGAGAAAGCAGTTCTTCCTGGGTGATGCCGCAGATGCCTGCATAATCTTTGTCCATAGAGACAAGGGTGATATTGTTCAATTCGCTGAAGATGCTTACTTGCGAGAACTTGGTGATGCCGGTAAGGAAGACGAAGCGGAGTTTTGCTTCGCAGAATTTCAGAGGACTGAAGAAGTTGCGCATGATGTTTCGCAGAGCATCCAGTTGCTCCTGTTCGTGTGCCACATCAAGCATGGGAGCATCATATTCGTCGATGAGCACAACCACCTGTTTCCCAGTTTTCTCGTATGCCGTATAGATGAGTTCTGTCAGTCTGTTGTTGGCATCAATCTGCGGTTGGGTGATACCCCATCTTTTCTCTTCCATTTCCAGAATGAAACCGAGGTATCTCTCCAGTTGGTCCTTTTCCATGTGCTTGCCTCCGCTCAGGTCAAAATGCAGCACTGGGTATTCTGTCCATTCCTTCTCCAGATTTTCGATGGCAAGTCCTTTGAACAAGTTTCTCTTTCCTTCAAAATAGTTTTTGAAGGTGGAGACCAATAACGACTTTCCGAAACGGCGTGGTCGGCTCAAGAAGAAATATTTACCGTTGGTATGAGCCATGCGGTAAATGTATTCCGTCTTGTCGATATACAGTTTGTCTTCTTCTCGAATTCGTTCGAAAGTCTGTATGCCCAAAGGATATAGTTTTGTTGCCATAATCTTTCTTTTTTTAAATCTTACTGCAAAATTACAATAATTATTTGAAATGGCAAGTTTTCTGGGAGAAAAGTTTTATTTATTCTCCGATATGTTGTCCCACCACATACCCCGTGGTCCAGGCGGCCTGCAGATTGAAGCCGCCGGTGATGGCATCGATGTCGAGCACTTCGCCGGCAAAGAAGAGGTGAGGGCACACCTTGCTCTCTAGGGTATGCAGGTCGATGTTGCTGAGGCTGATGCCGCCGCAGGTAACAAACTCCTCCTTGAAGGCTCCCTTGCCGTTCACCTGATAGAGGTCGTTGGTGAGGGTTTCTATCAGCAGGTTGCAACCTTTCTTTCCCATTTCGCTCCATTTCTTTTCGGGCGCATATCCCATCTTCTGAATCAGGAAGAGCCAGAGGCGGGATGGGAGATTGTAAGGGCGGATGCTTGCCAGCTGCTTCTGCGGGTTGGCGATGATGATACCCTGGATGTTCTCTTCCACCAGCGAGCGGTTGCTCTCGTGTACCCAGTTTACGGAAATCCTGATCTGATAGTTGTTCTCGTGCAGATAGCGGGCAGCATGGGATGAGAGTTTCAGCACGGCAGGACCGCTTATGCCCCAATGGGTGATGAGCAGCGGACCCTCTGCCTTCAGTTTGGTGCCCGGAATGCTGGTATATACAGGCTCCACCACCGTGCCCATCAGGTTCTTGAAAGCCTTGTCGGCGATGTTGAAGGTGAAGAGCGATGGGATAGGCTGCTCTATCGCATGTCCTAAATCTGAGAGATGCTTGAAGCTATCCAGTTTGGGATGGCCGCCTGTGGTGATGGCTACCCGGTGGAAGACAATCTGCCTGATTTCGGAAACGGGATGAGATGCAGAAGATGCCCCCGGTAGATTTCCTTTTCCTTTTGAAACCTTGAAATCCAGGAGCAGGCGCTCATCCTCCAGTTCGGTGATGGCGGTGAGCTGGTGGTTGCATTGTATCTTCACCCCCAGTCGCTTGGCGGTATTCACCAGACAGTCGATGATGCTGTGAGAATCCTGCGATTGCGGAAACACACACTGGTCTTCCTGTGTAACCAGTGGCACGCCGTTCTCCTCAAACCAGTCGAAGGCATGCTGGTAGTCGAATCTCTTGAAGAGTCGCTTCATCAGTTTATGTCCGCGGGGGTACGCCTGTTTCAGGTCGGAAATCTCCTCAAAGGAATTGGTAAGATTGCATCTTCCTCCTCCCGTGATTTCCACCTTGGCGAGAACCTTCGAATTCTTCTCGAAAATCGTGATGTCGGCGTGAGGGAAGTTGCGCTTGGCCTCTATCGCCGCAAAGAATCCTGCGGCACCCCCACCAATAATTGCAATATGTAGTGATTGTGGCATATCGTATTTTTGGTTGATTAGGGTGCAAAGGTACTGCTTTTCTTTGATAAAAGAAGAAAAGTTCTCCTTTTTCTTTTGCAGATACGATAGATTTTTGTAACTTTGCGCAAAAATCATAGTATATCAAGAATCCAAATAGATTTATGGCAAAAAGAGAATATGTTGAGGCCAACAAGCGTTGGCTGGAGGAAAAGGCAAAGGAGGAGGGCGTTATGGCGCTGCCTCGTGGTATATATTATAAGGTGTTGAAGCAGGGCGACCCGAAGGGAGCACAGCCTAGCCGACGCAGCATCGTGACGGCTCATTATACCGGTTGGACCATCAACGGCAAGAAGTTTGATTCCAGCCGTGGCGGTACGCCGTTCGCCATGCGATTGAGCGACCTGATTGATGGCTGGATTGTTGCCATGCAGCAGATGCACGTGGGCGACCAGTGGGAACTTTACATCCCTGCCGAGATGGGCTACGGCAAGTTCTCGCAGCCGGGCATCCCAGGCGGTTCTACCCTGATATTCGAAGTAGAACTGCTGGGAGTGGGATAACCCGGATACTTGAAATTATAAAGATCATTAAGATAAGAGAGTCTTGTCCGGCTATAGTCGGTTCAATTCATCTTCCGCACTGTTCATGCCGTTGTATCTTCCCTTGCGCTTGTTGAATTTCCAGGTTACGGTCAACTTGTAGCTCCATAGCTTGTAATCCTCAGTCTGGGAGAAGTCAACGGCATGCTCGTGGGTTCGCTCCTTGAAGAGCTGCTGATGGAAGAGGTCGTTGGCACTGAAGGCAACCTGTAATCTGCCGTCCATCCACGATTTGTTGGCACCAAGACTCCAGTTCTGAGTGGGGCTGAACTTCGTTTTGTCCACTTGTCCTCCGTTGTCAAAACTGTAGGAGAGCGACAGCTGATAGTCGTTTGGTAGCGTGAAGTAATTGTCAAACGATGCATTCCAAGTTGCTCCGTTATAGCTGATTAGCTCTCTATGATCATTTACAGAGAAGCGCTGGTAAGTGATGCTTGCATTGACATTCGGACGCCAGCAGCCGAAGACGTGACCCCAGTTGAGATATGCCATGTATTTCTGCATCTTGTTGAAGTTCATGAATGTACTCACGTATCTTACGGGCTTGTCCTCCGGCACTTCATGCACGTACATGATGGAGTGGTCGATACGGGTATATCTCAGCATTCCCATGAAATCTTTCCACTGCACGGAGTAGGTCAGACGATAGGTGTTGACAGGCTGCAGCTTCGGATTACTGATCTGATATTGAAAGCGCGAGATATAGTAGATGTTCCCACTGAGCTGACTGAAAGAAGGTCGGGCGGTGGTAGTTCGGAAGCTGAGCGAGTGATGCCACGATGGTTCGTTGAGAGTGATACCGAACGATGGAAACCACTGGTCGTAATGGCGCTCCATATTGTCGGGAGATTTCTCCGACAGATTGGTGTATCGGGATGTGAGATGCTCGTATCGGATGCCTGCCCACCAGCTCCATCTGCCAGCTTCACCCTGATATTGCAGGTAAGCAGCCGTCTTGGTATCGTGGTTTTTGTATTCCGTAGTTCCTAGCATATCGGCAGAACTTTCGGTTTTTCCCTTGCCTTCCATCAGGCTCCATTCGCCACCATAGTTGATGGAATGTTTATCAGAGAAGAGTTGTTTGACTTCGATTCTTCCACTATAGATATCGTAGTTGGAATTAGAGCGGTTGAGGGTTTCCTGCATCTCGCTACCTTCTTTCTCCGTGATAGGCTGGCTGTCAGAATCCTTGTTCCTGGCATAGTCCAGATAAATCTGTGATGAGAGATGTTTCGACCATTTAGCCAGATGGAAGAGGTTGAAGTGGTGGCTGCGCTGGTGTCCCCATTGCTGGCTCTCCGCATCAAAATACTTCATCTCGCCATCCGCATCAGAAAGCTTCATCTCGCTATTTGTATCTTCTCCTGCTGGGTTAGGATAGCGATAGTACTGCTGCTGTTTCTCGCTTCTACCGCCATTCAGCCAAAGCCCTTCCCATTGTATTCCCACTTCGTGCTGCTTGCTGATTAACCAGTCGAAGTTGAGTTCCGTAGCGTTATAATTTGCCTTGTTCTTGCCATGGCGGTCGGCTCCGAAGAGATATTCGCCATCATTAGCTCTTACGAGCGCTTCCTGTGGCTGATGCACATTGTAACGGTTGTCTGTGTAACCGTAAAATCCTGTGAGCGAAATTTTCTTCGTTACCCAACCCAGAGTCAATTCCTCGTGGTTGGTGTTCACCTCGCTCAATTCATCATACACCTGCATCTTGCCGAATATACCCTCGTCTGTTCTTCTCGTCAGGATTCTCAGTACGGCTCCCGTCGTTGCATCATATTTTGCACCAGGAGTGGTAATGAGTTCTATTTCATCTATCAGCTTCACATCGAGATGAGAGAGTTCGGCAGAAGTCGCCTTCTTGTCGTTGAGATAGATGATGGGTGCTCCCAGTCCGTTTACTTCCAGAGTTCCATCGGCGGTTTGTTTCATGCCGGGGATGTGCTTCAATACATCTTCCAGCGTTGGCTCCTTTGCCAAAGGTGTATTGCGGACACGGGTAACCAGGGCATCGTTTCTCATTTTGTACATCGGGCGATGACCTGTTACGGTTACGGCTTGAATCTCGGCTTCCTTATCAGCTTTTGTCTCAGCCTCCTTATCAGCATAGATCTCAGTCTCCTTATCAGCTTTGATCGAATCTTTTTCCGTCTGTATTGAGTCTGCGGAAACTCCGGATGTCGGGAATTTCCCGTTTTGTGCTGTTACACAGGTGGCGGTGGCTAGCATCGCGCATAAAACTGTTTCTTTCTTCATTTTCTTCCTTGTTTTTTGTTTTCGTCTGCAAAGGAACAGCTTTTCGGGCTCAAAATCGCAAATAATCATTACTGAAACATTACGCTGGCAAAATAATCTTGCTTCACCTTATTATATATAATGAAATCTTTGTACCTTTGCATCGAAAAAAAAAAATGATATGAATAGAAGAATCAAACAAGTCTGGCAGCTCGCCATCCTTTCCTCTTTCCTGCTGATAGGCTTGCAGACTTATTGGCTATACAATAGCGTGACCTATTCGATGGGAGAGATGGGGAAGAAAAACGCCGAAAAGGCGGAACAGGCAATAGTCACTTATCTGACAAATATCGGAGCAGCGGTAAAAGAAAAATCACATATCGGTTATGTCGTCTCGGCATATTTTTCAGACTTCAAGGGTCCCTGTACTACGGTTTGCTCTCCGCTGGATACGGATACAATCATTGGTGGAGTGGTGTATCGCAAGCCGGGATTCGGTAACGTGATGGAGAAGAGAGATACTTTCGATTTGCGTGAGACGGATTCCAACAATTCTTTTGATTGCCTGAATACTTACATCACTTACCAGCTTACCCGCTTTGACAAAGCGCATTTTGATCGTTTCGTCAGTAGGAAACTGGGCAATGATTTCATCGGGGCAGAGATGAAGACGGGAAAGCATCGCCTTTGGCAGACAAGAATCGTAGAGTCTCCTACCTTGTTTCATCACGAAATGCTGGTGGAAGTGCCTTTCAATCCTATCCAGTATCAGTCGATGCAGATGAGGATGCAGGTGCCGATGCTGCCCATCCTGAAGGGAATGATGTGGCAGATGATAGGAAGTCTGCTGGTTACCATCATGCTTCTCCTGAGCATAGCTTATCTCATCAAGGTGATGCTCCTGCAGAAGAAGGTGGATAAGATGCGAAGCGACTTTGTGCATACGATGATTCACGAGCTGAAGCGCCCGGTGCAGACACTGAAGATGTGTGTATCTGTATTCTCTGCTCAAAAGACAGATGAGAAGGATGAGAATGCCCTCATCATGGAGACGGTAAGAGAGGAGAGCGATAACCTGACTGCCTATCTCGCCAAACTCCGGGAAGTAATCAGGGCAGAGGAACATATCCCACTCCAGATAACTTCTTTCGATATCCATGCCGCCTTGCAGAATCTGGTGGCTTTTTATCGAAAGAACAGGCAGAAGGAGGTGATTGTTTCGCTCGATTACCAGCGCACTTCCAATCGGATGATGGGAGATAGAGACCAGCTTCTGAATGTGGTCAGCAATCTGATGGAAAACTCGGTGAAGTATTCCGGCGACATTGTCAATATCCATGTTGCCTGCCGAGATACCGAGAAGGGGGAAGTCATGATTTCTGTATCAGATAATGGTATCGGAATTTCGCCCGACGAGCAGCAGAGAGTCTGGACGAAGTTCTATCGCAGCAATGCTTACCCGGATATGATGCAGCCAGGCATCGGCTTGGGTTTGAGTTTTGTGGATATGATTGTGAAGGCCCATGGGGGCAGAAAAATGATGCAGAGCGAAGTGAGCAAGGGAACCAGAATTTCAATCGTCATCCCGCAACACTCCTGATGCATCCGGTTTAACGCTATAAACAACAGAAAAAATGATCAAGATATTATTTGCAGACGATGACTTGAAGTATTCTATGTTGCTGAAGAGTTTCCTGCAGCAGCATGGCTACGATGTGACTTATGCCGGAAATGGCATGAAGGCATGGGAGCAGTTCCCGGAGGTGAAGCCCGACCTGGTATTGCTCGACATCAATATGCCGGAGATGGATGGCTATGAGGTGGCTGAGCGCATCAGAGCCATCGACCCGAAGGTGCTTATCTTCTTCCTCACCGACCGTACGGAGAAGAACGATCGACTGAAAGGTTTCTCCCTGAAGGCAAACGATTATCTTGCCAAACCCTTCTATCCGGAAGAGTTGCTGGCAAGAATAGAGGAGCGGTTCTCCATGAATGAGAGTGAGACGATAGAAGAGGAGGTGTATCATTTCGGAGAAACCACCTTCTGCTATAACAACAATGAGCTTCGTACCCGTTCCTCTCGTGTGCTCATTACCAGCCGACAAGCCGACATCCTCCGTCTGTTGGCGAAGAATATCGGCAATGTAGTAAGCAAGGAGATGATACAGGAGGCGGTGTGGGGTACCGTGAGCTATGCCAACTCCCTGGCTGTGAATGTGCAGATGACGTATCTTCGCCATGCGCTTCAGCATGATGCGACCGTTAAGATTGAGTCGCTGAAGAAAAAGGGATATGTCTTATCTGTTATTTCTCCAGAGTAACGATGATGTAGCTTCTGCCATCCTCTTTCAGACCTCTTTCCTGAATGGCTTTGGTGCCCTCTTTCAAGATCTCAATGGCTCTGATCTTGCTGGGAGAAATCTTGTTGAATTCCTCTTTAGTCAGCTCCTGCTCTCTGCCCTTGATCAGATAGTGAGGGTCTGGCTTGGGGGCAGGAGGTGTGGTAGTGGTGATGATATGAATCTCTATCACATCTCTTTTGGGTGCCGGCAGGACGTTGGTGTTTACCTGGTAATTCTTGATGGTTTTACCGATGAGTTCCTTGCCGGTGAAGTTTGGGATGCGCTCGCCGTCGATGGTGTAGATACGCAGGGTATCTGCCTTGGATGCCATACTGCTGGTTATGCCCAGCAGAGTAAATGCAATGGTGAAAATATACTTTTTCATAAGCGTGAAATGTTTATAATTCAGCGTGAAATGTTTTATCATTCGTTTAACTGTGCCAATGGAAGTAGCTGATAACTACCATCTTGTGTTTCTGTGATATTGATGGTGTAATGCTGCATGTTGCCGTCGTTGTCCAGGGTTGAGATAACGATGTTATCGCCTTGGCGGTTGATGGTCAGCTGCTCGGCAGAAGGCAGGGCGGCAGAGGCTACTTCATAAATCTGATTGAAATCTTCATGAATGCTTCTTTCTGTTTCAGAAGAGGTCTTCCCGGCATATTCTGAAGTCTTCTCTTTGTTTTCTGAAGTCTTCTCCGTATTACCTAAAGAGGTCTCTGCTGTCTTCCCAGCATCTTTCTCGCTTCTTTCTGCGAAATTCTTTCTTTTGGCAAGAGTAACCTTGCTTGTCTTCATTTCCTGTGGAGTCACAATATCCTGGGTTGCAGCCAGGAAGAGGGAGTCGGCACGTTCCATCTTTTCGTACGCATTCAGATGCTCGTTTCCATCTTCGGAAGATGGCTGCGAGCGAACCACCTGCTCTGTAGGAACCAGATTGGCGAAGCCAGGTTGTTCGGAAGAGGATGAGAAATAATCCTTGATAGGGAAGAGCAGGAAGATGAGTCCTGCCAGCATCGCTGTAGCAAGAAGTATCGCAGAGAGGCGTACCCATCTCGTCTCGTGCTTCTTAGAAGTTGCAAGGGACATCTCTTTCATTTGCGGCTGTCCATCAGCTTCTTCTTTTCTGTCCAGTTCTTTCATCTCTTCTTTTCCGTCCAATTCTTCCATCATTTCCATTTCTGTTTGATGGAAATTCGGAGTATAGTTCTCCATTCCCAGCATCAGGTTTCTGATGTCGAGATCCTCATCCGTTAAATTCTTATCTTCGCAATGGCGATAGAAATCACCCAATGCCTGTTCTTCCTCCACGCTGGTATCAGCATCGAGGTAGCGTTCTATCAGCTCGTGGCGATAGGTTATATCTTCTAGTTTCTTCATTTCTTTCATTTTTAGAGTTCCTTTTTTAGAATTCAATTTGAAGTTTAATATAGAGCTCAATTTGAGCACCAGCCTTTTATGATTTCATCATTTTCAACAATGATCTTCTTGCTGCAGAAATCATCGTCTTGGTGCTCGTCTTGTTGGCTCCGCAGATTTCGGCAATCTCATCGAGGCTCTTTCCCTCGCTTCTCAATAGCAGCATTCTTCTCTGCGTATCTGGAAGCCTGTCCATCGCCCTGTTGAGTCGCCTTTGCGTATCTTCGCCGATGATGGTCTGGTCGGTACGCTCGGTTGCCGTACAGATTTCTGCAGGATGCTTCATCTGTTCCAGCGATGCCGTCTGGGCTTTGTTGCGTCTCAGATGGTCGATGCAGAGATTCCTGGCTATCGTCATACCTAAGGCCTCGATGCTCTGGTATTCAGAGAGCCTTTCGCGCATCTTCCAGAGCTTCACCAGGGTTTCCTGCACGATGTCGTCGGCTTCTTCGGCAAGGGTTCCTGCCGAGAGATAGCGTTGACAATGTGCCGTCAACCTGGGGCGCATTTCCTGGGCGATATGTTCAAATTCTGTTTCTTCCATTTGTTCCTTTTTATGTGTATGACGCAAGAAGAGGCGAAAGGTAAACAAAAAAAAATGCTACCTTCGCACATTTCTGTGCAAAGATAGCATAAAAACTTGAGATATAGACATATCTTTTATTTTATTTGTGGATGAAGTGGTTTATTCCTCTGTTTTTGCCATCATCTTCTCGTAGAGTCCATCCACGATGGAGTCGGCGAGCGAGATGTTTGGCACCATGATGCTTTCACACTTCAGGTATTCGCATGCCTTGAGGAAGATCTCAGCGGCAGGAATGATGACGTCGGCACGGTCTTCCTTCAGAGAGAAGGAAATCTCGCGCTCCTCGATGCTCAGGGGCTGCATCATCGAGTAGAGGCGCTTCAGCTCGGCAAGCGTCAGGTTCTTGGCGTCCTGCTTGCTGTGGCGTGCCAGCTTGTTCAACTTGTTGATGTTACCACCCGAACCGATGATCCTGATGTCGCCGTATTGCTCGGCATATCTCGTCAGGTTCTCCTTGAAGAGTTTTTCGGTGTCGGCAGTCACCTTGCCGCTCAGCATTCTCAGGGTACCCATGTTGTAGGAATAGCTCTCGGCGAGCACACCGTCGTGGATGATGCTCACCTCCGTGGAACCACCGCCCACATCAATGTAGGCAAAGCTGCCCTCATTGGAGTCTGTTTTCTCTACCAGGTTGTTGTAGAGGAGCTGTGCCTCCTCCTGACCCTTGATGATTTCGAGTTTGATGCCGGTTTGCTTCTCTATCTTCTTGAGCACCTTCTTGCCGTTTTCGGCATCGCGCATGGCTGATGTGGCACAGGCGCGAAATGCCTCTACGTCGTTGAGTTTCATGAATTGCTTGAAGCCCTTCATCATGTGGAGCATCATCTTCTCACGCTCCTTGGAAACCTTTCCCAGGGTGAATACATCCTTACCCAATCGCAGTGGGATGCGGATGAACATGAGTTTCTTGATGCGGTCTTCCTCTCGGATTGCCTCGGGATCGAAGCGTTTGATGAGGAGTCGGGCTCCGTTGGAGCCAATATCAATGGATGCTAAATTCATCATTATTTATATGCTTTATTATTTATATGCTTTATAAAGTTCTTCCTGGCTGCGGAATGGTTCGCCTTCCACAAATTCCTTGCCGCCCTTGCCATCTACCACTCGGCCGTTCATCGTATCTCTCATACCATAGGAGATGGTGCGGAGCAGGTCTGCCTGCATATCCTCATCATATACCGGGGTGAGTACCTCGATGCGGTTGATGAGGTTTCTAGGCATCCAGTCGGCAGAACCGATGAAGTATCTTGGCTTGCCTCCGTTGGCAAAGATGAGGATGCGGCTGTGCTCCAGATAGCGGTCGATGATGCCCACGCAGCGGATGTTGTCGCTGAGCTTGGCGATGCCTGGCACCAGCGAACAGTTGCCACGGATTACGATGTCTATCTTCACGCCTGCCTTTGAAGCCTGATAGAGCTTGGTTACCATATCGGTATCGGTGATGTGGTTGATCTTCATCTTCACCCAAGCCTCCTTGCCTTCGTTGGCATTCTTGATTTCAGTGTCGAGCATGCGCAGGATGCGGCTCTTCATGGAGTTTGGAGAGACGAGGAGCTCGTTGAAGCGGAATGGCGAGAATGGACGATCGATGAAATCGAATACCTTAGCCACCTCGTTCACCAGCTTAGGACGGGCGGTCATCATCAGATAGTCGGTATAGATCTTGGCATTGCCCTCGTGGAAGTTTCCGGTTCCCACACAGGCGATGTTGCCCTTCTTCGACTCGATATAGAGCAGTTTGGAGTGAATCTTCAGTCCTTCTACACCGAAGATTACGTTTACGCCCTCTTCCTGCATGCGCTTGCTCCACTTGATGTTGCTCTCCTCGTCGAAACGGGCAAGAAGCTCTACCACGGCAGTCACCTTCTTGCCGTTGCGGGCAGCGGTGATGAGCGCCTTTACTACCTTTGAATCCTTTGCCAAGCGATAGAGAGTGGTCTTGATTGCCTTTACCTCTGGCTTGGTAGCAGCCTCACGGAGCACACGGATGTAGCCGTTGAAGCTATGGTATGGTACGTGGATGAAGCGGTCTTTCTCACGAATCTGGTCGAGGATGCTCTCGTTTGAGAGGAATTCCGGCTTCATGATAGGAGCCCATTTTTCGTACTTCAGTTCCTTGTGTCCGCAATCAGGGAACGACATCAGATCCTTGTGGTTCTGGTATCTTCCGCCAGCCAGAGAAGCATCCAGTTCTTTGGTGTTCAAGCGCTCACGCAGTTTCTTCTGAAGTTCCTTCGGCATCTCCTGGTCGTAGATAACGCGCACGGCTTCACCCTTCTTGCGGCTGTTTACGCCCAGGGCAATCTTCTCCATGGTACCGAAGTCGGCATCATTGTCCATCTCCATCTCGGCATCCTTGGTAAACTTGAAACTGAAGGCACGGTAGGTGCTCTTCTTGAAACCGAGGAATACCAGTGGCAGACAGTATCTGATTACATCGTCCAGATACATGATGTTGTCGAAACCATCGCTTGCCGGCACCTTTACCCAGCGTCCATAAACTCTATCCGGTACCTTTACTACGGCATATTTCTTCTTCTTGTCATCCTCAGCCTTTTCTACGGCGAGGTAGATGCGGTTGTCCTCCAGCGTAGAGAGGTCGTCTATCTCGTTGAGCCAGATAGGGTTGACAGAACCATTGAGCTTGTCGTAGAAGAACTGCGTAAGGAAATCCTTCTGCTCGTCGTTGAGTTGGTCTTCGGTGAGCAGGCGAACCTTGTGTACTTCAAGCTCTCGGAAAACTGTATCCACCGCTTCAGTGTATTCTTTCGAATAAGATTCATTGAGTTTATTAATTGTTTTGAGAGATTTCTTAATCTGCTGCTCGGTATCCTTATCGAGTTTCTGGTCGAGCATGCGGTTGAGGGATGCTACGCGGACACGGAAGAACTCGTCGAGGTTATTGGAGTAAATACCTAGGAAAGAGAGGCGCTCCAACAGTGGCACATACTCTTTCTCGGCCTCCTGCAGAATGCGATGGTTGAAGTACATCCAACTGATGTCGCGTTCTACGTAAGCTTTCTTCATCATATCTTCTTTAGTCATGATTTCTCTTAGTCTGTTATGTCTTGAGTTATTTTACTTTTGCAGGCTCTTTCTTAGCCTTGTTTTCAGAAGTTTCAGCCTTCTTCTCAGCCTTCTTTTCAGTCATTTCAGCTTTCTTTTCAGCCTTCTTTTCTGTCTTTTCAGCTTTCTTCTCAACCTTCTTGGCTGTATTTTCAGCTTTCTTTTCAGCCTTCTTTTCAGCCTTCTCCAAAACCAAATAGTCGGTGTCTCCATCGATAAAGTGGAGCTCCTTGCGGAAGAACTTGCTGCTTCCTACTGGCACGATGATGTCGTGCAACTGGTCGCAGTCGTCAAAGGTATGACGGCTTACCTTTTCTGGGGTACCTGCGAAGGTAACCTTCTTCAACTTGTCGCACTCTGCAAAGGCATAGCTTCTCACAACCTTAACGCCTGCAGGTACATAAATGTTATCCAATTCATCACAATCGTAGAAAGCATCGTGCTCGATTTCCTTTACGCTGTTGGCGATGATCACGTTCTTGAGGGCCTTCTTGCCACGGAATGCCATCTCGCCAATCACTTCCACTCCCTCTGGAATGGTGAAGCTTGTCTCCTGGCTCATGCAATATACCAGGCGCTTCTTGTCGTTGGTATAAACTGCTTCGCCATCATACTCGAAACTGTCGCTGTCAATCTTCTGCAAAGCGAGATTGAGCACCAAGTTTTCAAACTTTCCGTCTTTCTTGGAACTCTTCTTAAGAATCTCCAAGATTGCTTTCTTATTTTCCTTCATCCTATATATATTATATGTTGTTTCTTTTCGGCTGCAAAGGTACGGCGATATTTTTAGATGGAAAAGAAAAAGCGATTACGTGTTTATGACGATGGTGTTACGATGATATTACCGATATTACAGAGGCATTACGAATGTTACAAATCTGTGATGTAACATCTTTGTAATACTTATGTTTTACGTTAGAAATATCTTCTCCTTACCTTTGCAGCCGAAACGAAGAAGATGTCTTTCTGCATCACCGGAAAAGATTTCATTCGGAATAAACAAAATCAGATTTACGTGTATATATAATAAGGTAAGAAATGAAGAAGAAAACGTATTTGTTGATGGCACTCACGATGGTGTCGATGGGAATGAATGCCCAGAATTCAGGAAAAAGCTCTGTTGAGAAGGGCATTGAGGAATTCACCAAGTCGATGACCATTGGTGGAACCATCCGCTCTAAGTATGAGTACCAGACCGAAGAAGGGGAGGGACGATTCGAGGTGCGCACAGCCCGCATCAACGTGGCTGGCAATATTACACCGCAGGTAAGCTATAAGGCGGAAATCGACCTCTGTGACGAGGGTAAGATCAAGATGCTCGATGCCTATACACGCATCAAGCCTTGGAAGACCCTGCAGTTCACCATCGGTCAGGAGCGTGTGCCATTCACCATCGATGCCCACCGTTCTCCTCATCAGCAGTACTTCGCCAACCGTTCGTTCATCGCCAAGCAGGTGGGTAACGTGCGCGATGTGGGTGCTGAAATCGGATATACCTGGAATGTTGGCTTCCCTATCGTGGTGAATGCCGGTATCTTCAACGGTTCGGGCTTGACCAACCAGAAGGATTACTGGACCAAGGGTGTTAATTATTCTGCCAAGGCGCAGTTCCTCTTTCCGAATGTGAATCTGGTGTTGAGTACCCAGAAGATCAAACCGTCTGATGTCACGGTAACGATGTATGATGGTGGTATCACCTTCCACAAGGGTGGTTTCATAGCAGAGGCTGAGTATCTTTACAAGCATTACAGCAAGGATGCCTTCCACGATGTGCATGCTTTCGATGGCTTCATTTGCTATGACATTCCGATCATCAACCAGAAGAGCATCATCAAGAAGGTATCGCCATTGGCAAGATATGATTTCATGAGCGACCACAGCGATGGTACCCGATATGGCGGTTCTGATACCGAACTTGGTGCCTTGAAGATCAATGATTACAAGCGCCATCGTGTAACAGGCGGTGTAACCCTGAGCCTTGCCAAGCCATTCATCTCGGATATCCGTATCAACTACGAGAAGTATTTCTATCGCAAGGGTGGCATTGCCAAGACTTCAGAAAAGGATAAGATTGTTGTGGAGTTCATGACAAAGTTCTAGTCAGGATAAAACTTGTTTTTGGATGTAATAAGCGAGGGTGTGTCATAAGCCACATCCCATACGCCCTGAAAGGGCAGAAGCTCCTAGCCCAGGGCAGCGCCCTGGGTTTTAGAATAAATACAACAAAGCCGCCCTGAAAGGGCAAAAGCTTTGAAATTGAAAGCTTTTGCCCTTTCAGGGCGGCTTTGTTTTTGCCAACATTACCCAGGACATAGAGAACGAGAATCTGGAGGAGCGAATCATGGC